>FLSB01323610.1_pt1 | contig 17577 bp, 9 predicted proteins | sample 1550551 | NCBI WGS metagenome assembly FLSB01 (sample SAMEA4031774, study PRJEB14383) | metagenome | biome: human; feature: oral; material: saliva | place: Philippines | collected 2014 | reverse complement strand
TGGAAAGGTGGTATGTGGTTCTTGAAGAAGGAGAAAATCAGCGGATTCAGTACCGAACAGACGCCCGATGGTAAGGATTGCAGACTCCTTGTGGCGAATACTTACTATCACAACTCCGCTCCTGTGGCAACGCCACCAGCCTCTGCACGTCTGTCAGATTACTTCTTCCTGCCTGCTTTAGGCTACAGTTACATTGGCAGAATGGTAAATGTTGGCTTCAGCGGATACTTCTATAGCTCTAGTGCACGTCCCAAAAATGGCAATGACGGTAGCCCTTATGCCATCGCATTATCGTTCAGAGGGGAGACGAAATATGACTTCCAAGTGTATGTAGAAGCCATCAATCGCATCAAAGCATGCAGGACCCATGTCTTCGGAATGACCGAAGGACAATGAGACAAGAACCACATAACGTCAAATAAATTCACATTAGGATTCCAATAGGTGCCCTTTTGCATTCTAAAAGATGCCCTTTTGCATTGCAAAAGGGCATCTTTTGATGAGTAAAAGGGCATCTTTTACAAGCCTGTTTACAACCCTTTGATTATCTGATGATTACAAACCAAGAAATGAACCCTTTTCGTTGAATAATCCAACTATCACCCTTCATTTTGTGTAAAGGCTTTTCATAACATCAGAAAACAAAAAAGGAGCATGACAAAAGCTGCCATGCTCCGAACCAAAATATACATCCTGAAACCTTAATACCACATTAGAAGAGCCATTTAGTTGAGTGTATTTACCATTACTTTACGTACACTTCCGTCGCTCATCTTCAGTATATTCAACCCTTTCACCTTGTGTTGGAGCTTCATACCATGGATATCATATATCCCCACAACAGTCACATTATCAGCCGATTGTCCCACGTGTGCCACACCCGTTGGTGTCAAGTCGCCTACAATAGAGTCGAAGGGACCATTGCCCCAAGCACTGTTCTGCTTGTATTTCTTCACTGCGCTACCCACAACATGCAATGTAACGGAATTGTCGAACGTATGGAAAGCCTCATCATCACATACTGGTGGAACCTCAGCATAGAGAAGAATGTCCGTCAAAGCAGGATTATAAACAGCGAAAATGTCACGTCCTATATAGTTCAACGTACTGGGTAACGTCACCTTCTCCAGTACTGCACATGCGCCAAAGGTAGCATCTTCCAATCGGGTTACACCCTCTGGGATGACGATCTGCGCCAGATCAGTATAATAGAAACAGTTACTGCCGATACTCTTCAGCGTTTTTGGCAGACTGATCTCTGACAGTCCACTGAAGAGGAAAGCATCCTTTCCTATGCTCTCCACACCTTCTGGCATCGTAACCTTCACCAAATCATTCTTCCTTTTCTCTGCACCTTTCATGCCTTTATGTGCGTTTTGCCCGCCCGCCTCTGCGAAAGCACCGTCGAGAATGTGCTTTACAGTGGCGGGAACGGTGTAAACCTGTCCGTCCTTTGAGGCAGGATAAGTAATCAAATCAGTCTGATCCTTGTTGAACAATACACCCTCAAAGGCTGTGAAAGAAGGGTTTTCAGCAGCCACTTCAATGTTCTTCAATCCGTAAGCAGTACTGAACGCCTCATTACCAACACGTGTAACGGAAGAAGGGATACGCACTGTTGTGACGTTATGAAGCGGAGAGAAAGCCTCATCCCCAATGCTCTTCATCCCCTGAGGAATATCGATTGCACCCTCAGCTATGTCGAAACACTGCAGCACCTTCTGCTCTTTCACATCGCAAAGCATGTTCTGAACCATCTTGAAGTTCGTGTTCGCACCGTCAACAGTCACCGTCTTATAGCCTTTATTACCAGCAAAAGCAGCATCACCGATGTGCTTTACTGAGGCAGGGATAGTCAGACTCTTGCTGTGAACACCATAGAACGCACTGTTCCCAATCGTCTCAAGTCCGTCATTCAGGACCACAGCAAGTAGGTTACAGTTCTTAAACGCATTGTCAGAGATGCTTTTCAATGATGAAGGGAAGTAGATATACATGAAATAAGTGAGGTCCTTGAAGCACCCTTCTGGGATGTTTTCCACCACAGCATCAGTGAGATTGGCAGAGTGAAGGTCGTTCAGTGTTCCGCCTTTTGCCAACTTTGCCAGATAACGGAGGTCCTTTTCGTTCATCGGACCAATGACTTTGATGCCCTGAACATACACATCACTGAAACGAGATGTCACCTCTTGCTCCAGCGTACCAGCCTTTTTCAGTCCTACGACACGCTGATTGAAGTAGGCATCGCCCTTGATTGCTCCACCATTCTGTGCAGAAACAGCCAGCACATTGCACAAAATCAGGAACATTGTAAGTAGAATTTTCTTCATAAAAGTTTATGTTTTAATTATTAATTAGATATTGAATCATATATTATAACATGGTCATTATCAAAGCGTAACACCAACAGACAGTTCTGTGTTATAGGCTTTCTGATGGTTATCAAACCACCGATGACCAGCCGTTATCTGCACAAAGACGGAAGAAAGAGCCTTGATAAGTTGTACGTCATACCGCACTTCCAACGCCGCATCACAGTAGTTTGCCTGCTGCATAGCAGCATTGTTACGAAACATCTCAACCGGTTTGTCAAACAGTTCGGGCTCATCAAACACGAAATGATGGTGCATTTGTCGTCCAACTGCCGTCTGTAGCCCCACAGACAACAGACTTTTTGAGAACAATCTCGACACTTTCATTTGCAAAGAAGGTATCATGAAAGCCGTCTTCAACTGCCTTACGGGCATTATATACTGGGTGTTCTGCACCTCATACGCCACGTTGGGCTGAATGATCAACCACGTCAGAGGTGAGAAACGACGTAATGCCGTGACCGACAAGCACATCATTTGCCGCTGGAAAACAAAGGGTCTGGCACTTGCTATCTGCTGATAATTGGTCAAACCACTGTCATAAAAGCGTTCTTGTCCATCCCTTTCAACAGCCTCAACATTGAGTGTCACCTTGTAAGTCCACTGCTTCCGCTGCCCAATCCACGAGACATCACCCCGCCATGTCGTCTGAAAAGCATCACAAATGGGGACATCCCGTTCCGAAGCAAGGCGTTTCTGAACCGTCTCATACGCCAAATCCGCTGATGCCTGCAGCCCCATTCGGTTCTTCGTATACGTAGAAAGCCCTATCAGATAGTTACTCCCTTCGTATTTAACAGCGTTCTGCAGTCCCTTGAAGCGGAAGTATTGCATCCCAAGTCCCATGAGATGATAGAGCACACGGTTGCCTTGTGGGTTCATAAACAGTACATTACTCTGCTGATTATACCTGCCTGCACCCACCGTCAGACCGACCATCCGTTGCGCTGACACGGCATATCCAGCACCTAAACGTACCTGAACATCAAGTGAAGTGTTCTTCGGACGAGGGTCAACATCGCGATATTCCGTCGTAGAACGGTAACTTAACTCTGCTCCTAACGCCAGTTTGTTCAGCTGATGAGCGTATCCGCCACGGAAAAGATAGTATTCTCGCAGTATAGAGAGCGTTGTTGTGTCGGCAATAACGTATGGAAAGATACGTTTATAATCACTGTTCAGATTCCAGGAGATACCCATTCGCCGTCCATTCTCATAGCAAGCCTCTCCCCAAGCCACAGCATTCTTACTTGTTTTCATGTGGGATTGTGCCCTGAAAAACATCAGTTCAGCTCCCGATCCCTGCTGTGCATCAAGTGGAAGTGAGGTGTTATCATGCTGATAACCAGCCTTTATCTGAGAAAAACTATGGTGGAATTCATCCAGGTTTGATGTGATATCCGTCCCACTCAGTCGACTGAAATAACGCAAATAGGTATCAGCCTCCCTCACATACACCAACGAATGTGAGGGAAGAGAATCCCTTTCGCTCTCCTGAGCAGCCCCCGTGAGCGGCAGACAACAGCAGATTACGATGAGAAAGCAGTGATATAACCTACTTAAAGACATACCATGGATTGGCTTTTACCGTCTCAAAGTCGTGCTGAGAGTCGTTTGTATCAATCAGTTTATGCGTTCTTGAATTGTATTTCCTGCGTACTGACTTGCCATAACGGTTCTTATCATGGTCTACTTCAGAGAACCATGCATAGCCATTGTCCAATGTTGGACTGATGACATTCCACTTCTTCATATCCTTGATAGCCAACACCACGGCATCAAGAATCCATGTGTTAGGAACCTTAACAGCATGGAACTTCATGTCCTTGGACGTTGATCCATACACAAACCGATAGGAATAATCATACTGATAAGCCTTATCCGTAAGGTAAGTACGAGTGTCTACACCCAGAAAACCAATGACATAAGCATAGAAACCACGGTCATGTGGACCCCAGATGGTACGTGAATAGGTGTAGAGACGCTCCATATTTGGTACTGCAGGGTTATCAATATCCGTCACTCTGGGGTTTGTTGACTCATCAAACCATTCCCAATCTGCCTTTGAAAGATCAAACGAATTAGGGTTACGATCAGCCGTTGTGTGGTCTATAGCATTGTCACAGATGATAAGAGAAGCCCCTGGTTGCACAGGATATTTCTTATCTTTACCATGTATTCCAGGTACTTTCGTGAGATATTGGAGTGGTGTCTCCTTATCTAATATATAAGGTTTATAGTCCTGATGTATCATCTGTTGGAACGCACTCTCGCCTATAAACAACCCATCAGCATACATAACAGTGTCCGAATTGTTTGTGATTCGGAAGTATTGGTCGCCTGTATACGGGTCACCAGATGGTCTTAACGTGCGTGCAGCATGTATTTCAGCTATCACAAAGCCGTTATCCATGTTGGGAGAGAAGAGGTTTACGATGACAGAAGACGCCACATCAGCGCCATTTTGTACGATAGTATGGTTCATAAGGTTACCTCTGACGGTGCATGGGGTCTTCAATCGACTGTGATAAACAGCCTTTGCCTCAAGCTCAACATTGTAAAGTCCTTCGGCAATGGTCAGGGTATCGAGTGTTACTGTGGGTGGATTCCCTTCCGTAACAGCCTCCCGAGCAATATTTGGGACGGTGAAAGAGCTGTCTCTTCCCGTAGAAACATTATGTACTTTCACATGAAATGCCACGAGAGAGTCGACATCCTGGAAGCCTTGAGGTAAGCCTATCTTAAGCACAAGTTTAGCATATTTAATCGAAACCTTGCCCGATGGGACGTCATCATTGGTACAAGCATTACCCAGAAGCAATGCCAATGCCATCACTGGGATGGTCTTTAAGAGTTTTTTCATCATCTATTTGTTATGTTATAAATACTCATTTCATATCTTCAACCCTATCTCCATGCCGAAATAAGGGGAGAAAGTACGGCGCACGATGAAGCCATTGACTTCGTAATCGGGGGCTACATAGAACACTCTATCAGCGAAAAACGACAATGATAGATGCTGTCCGAAACGCTTTGTAGCCTTGAAATTGACGAGCATATAGCTTCTTTCACGATAGTCCATGTCCTGTCCTGCAGTGCCTGTCAGCACCAACCACCGCAGATAAGGGTCACTTTGGTCAGCCTCAACATACGGATGTACGGTGCCAGTGATGTCCATATAGCCCATAGGAACACTCGATGTGGCAGGTCGTTTGGTGTTACTCATCCAGAAACACTCCGCTGTCGCCGACAGAATCAACCCCAGTTTGTCCACATAAGAGTCGAAGATGAAGTTCGAAGTGAATATCTGTTTGTCGTATTTATCCGTACTCATATAGTATCCGGCATACCTGTCTGCTATGGCAACAGTACCCACTACGACGTTAGGAGCCGACCGAAACAAGGGTATACTGTTCTCATATAGGGTTCGGAACCACGCCCCATTCACCGTGATACGGGTCTGAATGACAGGGATTCGAGGGGAGGAATACTGGAATTCTATGCCTTGTTTCGTTATTCGTGAGCCGTTTTCGGTTCGTCCATAACCGTCTAACAGGGTGTCAGTGACCACAGGTAGGGATGCCAAAGACGGTGGACCCGTAAGTGTTGAGGGGTTAATCACCGAGGTATCGTACCTCTTATAGATGAAAGGACGCATTGTTGTGGTACTTCTGAAGCCGTCTTTCATGTCTTCATGGAAGTAAGTTACACTGAAATGGTGTGCTCCTTTGTCTATTCCCAGACGTATTTCCCACTTCTTATTACGTGCCGGACGGAGGTCAGGGTTAACCTGATTGAGCTTATATGTACGTATATGAATACGCTTATAGGCTGGTCTGACATCCCAATAGTTCATCTCCGTGATGTCCTTATACACGTAATCGGGATACAAATCCAGTACTGTCGGCATCTTGGTCATCATCCCAAAGCCTCCGGAAACAAAGCTTTTGAAGCCCAGAAAGGATGGAAAATCCCACTGAACATTAACTCTTGTGTCCGTAAAGAGCTTCCCATGGATAGCGTAAGATGCTGGAATATTCAGCATTTGGGTGGTACGAAGTCCTGCCATCACCGTCAGTTGGTGTTTACCAATGGGCATTGTGGCTTTGTCTTCGGCATAGAAAGAGAGGATATCTGTGGCTGGTATGTCCTTATATGACCGTGGTCTGCGGGCTGTAGAGGCGTGAAGTGGCTTGGTAATATCGAAGATCTGCCCTCTTCCATAGTTCTTATTCAACAGGAATTCACCACCTACCGTGATGTGATGGATGATGAATGACGTCCGTGCCAACCATTCAGTCTCTCCTCTAAGAGTACTGTAAAAGGGCTTTCCTTCCACCCGATAGTCACAGAGATACTGCATGGGAAGGAACAATCCATCGTATTCTCCACTCTCATAAGCCAACGGTACGACGTAATCACGCTGCAAAGCAACGGCTTCAGTCTGGTGTATTCTGTCGGAAGCAAGGCTTGCCGAGTATGCCAAAGACACACTCTGGAGTCCCACCAACGCCTTTCTGCGAAGCAATAGCCGATGGTTCATCCCCATTTTAAGGTAAGATGAACGGTAACTGTCTTCTCTATGGATCTGTATTTCGGGGTCCGTTTTCACATTATCTATATTCAAGGAATAGTCAGTTGCCCCACTCCACTCAAGTACATAGTGCTCTCCCAGATTCCATTTCCTACGCAAACGGGCTGAGAAAGTGAGTCTTCGATAGGTCTCGAAACGGTTTCTTGGCTCTTTTCTAGCATCCAACAAGCCTCCATCTACATTCAGATTCCACTTCCCAGAGAGCAGAAATCCTTTCCCAACGGACACTAATTTACCGTATTCATCAGCTTTTAGCCGAAGCAACAGGGGTGATTGGCTGCGCTTCCGAGTGATGTTTATCAGTCCACTGGTTAACTCTCCATACTTAACGGATGGTATTCCGCGTACCACTTCCACCTTTTCTATATTGTCAGTCGGTATCTCTCGCATGTCAACACCATAGCTAACGTGGTTTCTACTGTTGTCTGCATCCCCCTGAAAGCTACCTGCAATGTATTGCATATTGGCATCAGTACCAATCGCCTGACCGTCAATGACGAACTTCGTACCCAATGATGAAGTGGCATATTGCGAACTTGGCGGTCCTGCTTCACGTAAGGTTATGACGTTAGCACTGCCCAATGCGGGGATCTTTGTCATGCCTCCGGGCAACAATGCCAGCAGATCAGCAAATGAAGAGGGCTGCAAATGCTCCATTGCCGTTTGTCCTATGACGGTCGTACTGGTCATACCTCGCTTCTCCGAAGCCGTCACTGTGACTTCGTCCATGGTGTGTTTCCCAGCTCGCATGTATATATATAAAGGTGTAACCGTGGGTACATTCAGCGTGGTATCGACCTCTTTGAAGCCGACAGCAGTGATGCGAAGCTGTAAAGAACCTGATGAAGGACACTTCACATTGAAGTTACCTGAAGCATCAGACACCGTCCCTCCAACTAATTTCTTCAGTTGATAAAGGCGTACAGTAGCACCTGCAATGGCTGTAGCATCGGTAGAAGATACCACCGAACCATGCAAAAGGCAACCGGATGTCTTCTGGATTGGCTGTGCTTTTATTGATATTGCTGCAAGCAAAAACAAGCTCATAGCATATATAAATTTAGTCATAGGTCTTTATTTGGTGGCAAAATTAATAAAAATAAACACTGTGAACAATACCTAAAAACAATGATTTAACACATGAGAGGATAATACTTTCTGCTTTTAAGAACTCATTTTCAAGAAGTTGAAGAGAACATAAAAACCATCGGATGAAGCCCTTCAAGAGAATAAAAGGAAAGAAGGAGGAGAAAAAGAAACGAACAAAGGATATATAAAAATGAACAAAGGGTGCAGCAAAATGCTGTACCCTTTGTTCATTTCCATAAAGGAAAGTTGTGTTTGAGCTTGACTTTTGGTTCGCGCCTCACGGCGTTCACCAATCATCTTGCATCGTTGTTATCCTTAAACTAACCTTCTTTTACCTAAACTAAACCTATCTTCTATTATCTGAACAATCTCTTTTGTCCTAACTTTGAACTAAAAAATCTAAATCTATTACTACTAACCTAAACAATCTTAATTTGTCTTTTGACAATGCAAAGGTAATACTGTTTGCGCACACATCAAAGCTTTTTCATTCTTTTTTTCGACCATATATGCATTTATTGATATGAATCAATCTGACAAACCAGAACCTTTAGACTGATAATAGGAACAGGGAAGTCCTCCATTCCCTTATGATTCGCTTATTACTAACAATACTTTTACTCTATCATCTGCCCTTTTATCTGTGGTTCAATCATCCTTTCTAACAGCTGCAGCATGTCATACAATCTAGATAGATAAATAATACTCTCTCATTCTTTTAAGTAATTTGATTTTCTTATATCCTAAAAACTTCCTACAAGTAAAATGAAAAAGCGTAGAATCCATATATAGTATCCTATCTTCAATGATATAGAATATGTGTTATGCTTGAAAATACAGCACATTATATTACTGCAAAACCCTAAAATAGTTTTTGTTTTAGTTGCTGTCACTTTTAACACTTCGTATAATCTACTTATTATTAAGTAGTTAAATATGAATAAAGAGTGACGGAAGTGACAGCAAAATAATAAATAGCATGCTAATATCCTTCATGAGGGAAGCAAGCATTAGAGTCACATTTACAAGCCTTCCAGTGGTAATCAAAATCTCCACCTTATCTTATTATAGTGTAATACCAAAGACTTTATCTATGAGAATTCGTACCTTTACTCATGCTTCTAAGTCTTTTGGTACAGGAAACAAAGATAACCCAGAAACTTAAATATCTAGCAAAAATGTTTAGTATACAAAATAAATTTAAAATAAGAAACTATTTTGTACTACTATAAGATTGCATGAACCATTGGGTAACTTAACACCAAGAAATGTTTACTCGAGGAGAAATATCAAAATAGTAAGAGAAAGAAAAATAAAAATTATAAAAATAAAACAACGATATATTAAAGTAAATGACTACATTTGCAATAATATACTTTTGTTAGGCAATGTACACTTTGAACACGAATGTTTACGCCTAAACAAATAACAAACTTTAGTAATAAACAAAAAAGGTAAATACCTATGAAATATACATTTAGAACGTTTTTTTGTGAAGCAGGAGATTGCATATTCCTCATGCTTAAAGATGGTGACAACATATTAAATATCATGGTTGATTGTGGCAAGTACACAGAAGAGATAGATAATTTTATTAGAAATGACTTGGAGAACAAAATCGATTATCTAATAGTAACACATATAGATAACGATCATATCAGTGGACTGACAACAATGCTAACCAAGAACTATGAACTTGAAATCGAACATATTATATATAACTGCTACCAAAGGGTTACAAATAAAAGGAAACAATGGACAGATAAAATGAAGGAAAATGTGAATAGACTATATGGTCAGTTGCCTATTGTAATTGATATGATAAACCAAAATATCAATGAACAGAAAGCAGTGACATTGGCAGAATGCATTCTTCAGAAGAAGGAATGGGCAAAAGCCTGGCAAAGAGAATATATTACCGATAAGTCTCCAATGATTCAACTTACTAATAATATGGGGCGAATCTTCTTCCTTTCTCCATCTCAAGTTGCTTTAGATAAACTAGATGAGAAATATCGAAAATATTTTTGGCAAAATTTGTTCAAACAGAAAAAAGAAGATTATGACAAGGAGGAAACTATCTATGAAGCATTGATGAGAATAGCACAACTCAATGAAGGTGAAGAGACAAAAGAAGAAGATATAAACGATTGTACAATCAATGAACAGACATTGAAGCAATATGCATACCATACCCTATCGAAAATGGATGACAACAACATCGCTTCAATAGCCTTTATCTGGGAACATCAGGAACATAGAATTTTATTTATGGGAGATGCTGACCCCATACAGGTTAGTAGAGCAATAGAAAAAGTGTATGAAGATGAAACTAAACCTGTCATCTTTGATCTTATTAAAGTCTCACATCATGGTAGTGCACATAGTACTTCTATGGAATTGATGAAGATGACAGATAGCAAAATATTCTTTTTTACAGGAGGTGGAAAAAATCGACCAAGCTTAGAGGCTCTGGGAAGAATTATCACAAGCCCCTTACCTAATGGAATCACTAACAGAGATATCAGATATAATAGACCTAATGAGAATCTAAAGAAACTGTCTGAACTTTCTGTGGAAGAGAAGGACAGTCTTAATATTAGAGTAAACGATAATAAAAATAGTTATGAAGTTTCCTATTGAAATAAAGAAAAGATTGTACGGAGCTATTGTTCCCGTAAAATGTGGGAGCAATAGAGGGACTGCATTTTTTATAAAGAAAGATACCTTGTTGACTGCGCGTCATATATTGGAAGACTATGCGATAAACGAGGAAAAAGTGCTTATCCAAATAGGTAATAAGAGTGTAGAATGCCAAGTACAAGATATTGCAGAAGAGGAGGACCCTGTAGATGTTGTAATATTAAGAACAAATGTGTATAAACACGACCATTGCTTACCTCTGTTATCCGATGTTTTTAACGAGGAAAGAGCTTTGTGTATCATGGGCTATCCAACAGAAATTGTCAATGGTACTGATATTATCAATATAGATATACATGACAGAGTTAACACAACAAGAAATGAGTATGATACGGCTGTGGTAAGAACCGACTCACTTGCATTGCAGTCTTACAAAGGTTTCTCTGGTTCACCTGTGTTAAATGAAAAGGGTTCTGTCATAGGTATTACATTAAAACAATTATATGGAGCTTTGGGATATTGTTCCGTGAGCAGTATAAAAGAGCAATTAAAAAAACAAGGACTATATGTATCAGAGGACTGGCAGAGTGAAGACTTTTCACCATTAGGAAGGGGAACAAGCAAACGACAGGTAAAAAAAGCTATTGAATATGCAGCTCTAAGATACAATGCAGATTTGCATGTCGCAAATAAAGAGTTGGATAAGATAATAGATTTGTTTGCGGTAAAGGAAAATCAGGATAAACTCTATAAGCGATTATCAAGGTTGGAAAGCATTGCATTGTCGATAAATTATATCTACACACGTCTACATAAGTACAAAAAAGGTGATTATGAAAGTTTGTATTATAATTTGGAATATATATATAACCGTAAAGAGAAACCTAACGAAATAGAAGTTACAAAATTCTTTCAAGAAGAGTTACCACAATTTAAAACAGATATTGAATTAATACCTTATTGTCAAAATAAATTGCTGATAATAAATGCAGAAGCAGGCGTAGGTAAAACCCACTATATGTGTGCTACGGCTCAACGACTATCCCAACAGATAAATGTGTATCTGTTATTTGGTAGCAAGTTTACCTCACAAGAAGACTTTGAATCACAGTTAGTAAGAATGTTAGGAATAGAGAACAAAGCGTTAGAGGATTTGGATGATGCTATGGAAGAACAACATTCTAGCGCTCTTATCATCATTGATGCTATCAACGAGGGTGCTACAAATGTATTCTGGAATAGAGATCTCAAAAACGTTGGGTCTAAAGTAAATAAATTAAAGAATCTGCGAGTAATCGTTACATATAGGGAAGGTGATTTTGAGCCTTTAGATTTTTTGAACGATTGGGAACGAGCGCCTATGCCAGATTATGGACTACGTGTTCGTGAAGCGGTTGAAAAATACTTTGACTACTACCATATAAGAGATGAAAATGGCTTGATTTGTAACCGTTTCTTGCAGGAATTTAAAAATCCACTATTTCTAAATATTTTCTGTCAGGTTGTGAGTCGAGACTTTAGTTTTATAATACATAAATTCACATATGTAGAACTTTTTCGAAAATATATCAGATATAGGAATATTACTGTTTCAGATGGAGTAGATGAAGATGCTCACCGCAATGTGACAGAAAAGCTGCTGGATAAACTGGCAATGTATTCACTTTTTTATGATTCATGCAAAGATATTCCAAGAGCAAAGGCAAGGCACTATGCAAATCAAATATGCAGAAACAGGACATGGCACAACAGCTTATTATACTGGACAATCAAAGAGAATCTGTTGTTGGAAACAGGTATGGATGGTGAAAGACTAATGTTTGGATTTCAAAAAATTGGCGACTTTCTAATGGCTGATGCATTTTGCAAAAGCAAAATGAAGGATAGTGCTAAGATCGATTTTGTTATAGAGAAGTCGGAATGTAAGCAATATCACCTCTATAGACGTTTCCTTACAGCCTTACTTTCGGAATGGTCACTTATGCCAAAATTATTGGAAAGGAATATACATGCACACAAGCATCTACAAAAAATCTTGTTTGAAAGTTTGAATTATCGTGCAAGCAACAATAAGTTAGTATTTAATTGGATGAAAGAAAAAAATGTTTTTCCATTAGATATATTGCGTAATTTTCTAAAAATATTGCCTATAGAAATTTTCTTTGTAGCACACACTAGTTTGATGAAAGAATCATTGATTAATAGAGACAAGAAATGGACAACTTCCGTGAATGATATCTATAAATCGTTCGTTCCCAGTAATGTAGATGACTTTCTTGGATTAGAACTTGAAAAGAATGATTATGAAAAATATATGATTCTTCTAGGATGGATGTGTACATCAACGCATCCTTTTATCAGAGGGAGGGTGTTGAGAAAATTAGTTTCTTTATTTGATAAAGCACCATATTTGTCGCAGGAAGCCTTAGAGTTATTTGCCTTATGCAATGATATGTATGTAGTAAAAATTATAGTGTGTTCCATTTATGGGCATCTGCTAAGAAATAGAAACAAGAAAGAGTGTGCAAAGATTGCAGAACTGATACTAAAACTATTTTATGCAGAAGGAAAAGCTCCTAATGATATATTGGTTAGACAATGGACAATGTTGATTTTGCAGTATGCAGATTATTTAGATAAGGACAACGCTTTTGAGGAGAAGCTAAAAATTCCCTTTAATTCAGAAGACCCTTATTCTTTAATATCATCAGATTTGAATAATAATGAAAACTATTTTGGCTTGACTGATGGTTCTAAAAGATTGTATAAGACATTATGTGGTTTTTCTGATTTTAATAGATACATACTTGGTTCTAATTCTTATAGTGAAAGTCGAGTATTCTACACGAAAGATGGTGACAAATATCAACCAGTTCCATTGCAAGATATTAGAAATATAATGGCAAATATTATAATGAATGAATATGGCTGGGATGATGAACTTGGAGAATTGGACAATAATGAATACAGCACATCAAGATATGACAACAATACTGAACGTTTTGGGAAAAAATATCTTTGGATGGCGTTGCATAAAACAGATGCAATACTTTCTGATCATTGTTCGATACCGAAAAGGCGATTTTATGGTTATGATATGCCAAAACAAGAAGATATGGCAGCGAAACCTTATCCATGGTTGACAGACGAACATTCCACAATAGACCCATCAATATTGGATAAGGAAGAAAACGATTTATTCTCTTCTATAGACAATGCTTTAGAAGACGTTGATAATATTGGAAATGAACAATGGATGGATGAAGAATATAAGCTTCCAGCTCCACGCTTATTGTTGAAAGATAAAAACGATGAAGATTGGGTATTGTTAACAGGTTATGACGGACATAAAACAAATGCAGAAAATGATACCATAAAAGATCTTTTCTTGTATACCAACGCTGGTTTCGTCAAAAAAGAAGAAATAGATGCTTATAAAAAATGGGCGAAAAAACAGAACTTTCATGGAAGGTGGATGCCAGAATGTAGAAATGGAAGTACTGATTATTTGTGGAATGAATATCCTTGGGCAGGAACCTACACCCGGCAACTAGATGAATGGGAAAAGGAGAACTGTTACAAAGAGCCAGGTTTTAAATTACTTTTGTCATATGAAGCCCAATTGCAAGAAAACTGGTTAGGCTTAAATGAATCTGATAATTGGCTTACAGAAGTATGTATGCCCAACCATCATATTATGGAATACTTAAAATTATACACGGCAGAAAGAGGAGTCGTAAGAGAAATCTCTACCAAGAAAATAGTGTCTGTAAATATTCGGATTGGGAGGTTAAAAGGATTGGCTATGCGAAAAGAATATTTATTAAAATATCTTGCACATTCAGGATATGATCTAGTATTTTATTCATTAGGTGAAAAATTAGTAAGAGCGAAAGATAGCTATCAAAATATAGGAAAGTTTTACGACTTATCTGCTGCATATTCATATGAAAATGAATCTCTTGAGGAAATACAACCAATGCGTATCTCCCAAACATTATCCAAATAACACATAGAGAATAGATTGGAAAAGTATACGTTGCCAAACAATAGCTTAAATACATTTATGCGCTTTGATATTTTTCTATTTATCTTTATGAATTTCCTTATTTGAGATATTTTCAGTTTTTACTTATTTATTAAGCTGTTTTTATTTGGGTATAATTATATATTGTTATCTGTCAAATATCTTTTATTAAATATAATTTAAGGCTGAACTCCAACACTTGCAGTTCAGCCTTATGAGTTTATCTTTGATCTTAGCACCAAGAAAACTATAACTATGGATTAAAAAGTACTTATTTAATGATGCTTACATTCTTATTTTTAATAAGACTTTAGAGAACTCTTTCTTTTTTACGGGCTTCTTAACTTGGATTTCTCTATAATCATAAGGAATGCCATATTGCCGTATTTCTTTATCTAAGACTAACACATCATGTGGTAAAAAGTTATAATAATGAGATTTCCATTTAAGAAGATATGCGGTTTTATCGTTAATAACAGACGGATGATACTGCCCACCAGTTTGTTTTACCCAACACCTATTATCTATCCCGTTAAGGCACAAATTCATATCTCCAGCATTCACATACATTACGGAGTTATATGAATTTTGGCTATTTTTGACAGGCTTTACATTCCTTATACCATCTTCTATTTGCTTAAAAACCATGGCATTTACATAGATAGTATCATCGTATTCTATCGTTTTACAGATACTATCTAGTTTAGTACATTCGAGATGTCTATATGATTCTATAGTACCACAAAGATAAAAAATGGTAAGTTCTTTTTCTTTATGAGAGTTACAGCTCATCAAAAGGACAATACATATTATAAACATACAATATAGATTTATTCTCTTACCCATATTATTTATCGTCTTTATAAACTATAACTTCTCTTTGTAAACTGGCATATTCATCTTAAGAACTTGGTGAAAGTCAAGCTAACAGTGTTATAGATCCTATCTTTATGTCCCTTCCTGATAGCCTTTCTTATTCTCTTTTCTAAAGAACAGAGAGCTAAAGCACAACACTTTCAAGGGCAAATATACGACTTTTATTTTGTAAATGCATTTTTAGATCATGGAAAAACGGGGAAGTAGAATGTATGTTATGCTTTTAAAAACAGCATATGTTATTACTGCAAAAACCCTAAAATAGTTTTTATTTTAGTTGCTGTCACTTTTAACATTTCGCTTAATAGCTTTACAATCAACAAATTAAAGGCGAAAAAAGAGTGACAGAAATGACAGCAAACTTGAAAAGAATATGCAGTCAGCTTTTGTCCTTGAGTAGAAAAGGAGACAAGATTGTTATAGGATATAAAGGTTAGTGACGAAGCAAGGGGCGATAGATATTTAGCAAGAATACGGAACTTGGCAATAACTTTGTTCGATATCAACAATGTTAAGGGTATATGATGTGGCATGAGACAAGACGGGGAAGGGTGATTGGAAGGGCGTACTGTGGTGCAGAATGATAAGGGAATAAGAACTCTACAGATAACATAAGAAATGGCAGCCGGGCTCTTTACAAGGCGGTAATTTCCTGATGAGTAAAACGAAAAAGAGGAAGAATGAAAACGCAATGGTATGATGAACGAAACGCAAAAAGAGGAATAATCATAATGACTATTCCTCTTTTTACTTGGTGATCCGCATGGGGCTCGAACCCATGACCCCAACATTAAAAGTGTTGTGCTCTACCAGCTGAGCTAGCGGATCTCCCTATTGCTTTATCAAAAGCGAGTGCAAAGGTAATAAGATTTTCTGATTGCACCAAATAATTCATGGATTTTCTTGAATCAATAGATAAAATATCCGTCCGGGTATGGGATACATGGGAGGGATGAATAAGGATGGAAGAGGATGAGATCCTATCCCTATTGGGAACCACTTTACGGACTATTGAGAAGGCATGGAGCATCCAAAAAAGTAAAATATTTTATAAAGTGGATTTTAAAAGGTGCTCTTTTGCGTTGTAAAAGATGCCTGTTTGCATTGTAAAAGGTGCCCTTTTGCATGGTAAAAGGGCGTCTTTTAGAGTGCAAAAGATGCCCTTTTAGAAGCCTGTTTGTAACTACTTGATATACTAAGGGTTACAAAGTCGGTTTTTAACGGTTTCTGTCTGTTTTTCAATCTATTGCCCTTCATTTTTTGTAAGATTATTTCCTTGCAGCGATTTCCATACGTACTACCAGGCGATGGGTTCTCTCCTATCCCACCTTTGCACCCCCTTGATTCTGCAACCTTTCGCCCTTCACCTTATATTTTATCTATGATAGAAGAAAAAAAGTCGGCAGAACCGCAATGCTATCGAATCAAATTACTACCTTTGCAGTACTTTTTTAATAAGGCCAAATTTACGACCTCTAATAGAGATAACACTACATTATATATACATGAAGAGAGTTTTTGGTATTACACTGCTCATGGCACTGCTGCTATGGAGCTGCCACTCTAAGAAAAACGACCAGGAGACGGTCGCTGTCTATACATCAACGACCCCGTTGGTTACTGACATAAACCTCCCTGAAACCTATGTGGCAAACATTCAATCACTAAAGAATATTGAGGTACGTTCCCAACAAGAAGGTATTCTTCAGCAGGTTTACGTCAACGAAGGACAGTATGTCAAGGCTGGGCAACCGCTCTTTCGCCTTGCCATCGTTGGTGCTGACGAAGAGATTACCAAGTCGAAATCAGCTCAAGAGCAGGCACAAATAGAGCTGCAGAACACGAGTAAGCTCACAGAAAACAATGTTATCTCGCCCAATGCACGCCGTATGGCAAAGGCAAAGTTGCAGTCGGCAGTGGCAGACTATCGTCTTGCTGTTCAGCGCAAGCGTCTTTCCGTTATCCGTGCGCCCTTC
>FLSB01330399.1_pt1 | contig 17585 bp, 10 predicted proteins | sample 1550551 | NCBI WGS metagenome assembly FLSB01 (sample SAMEA4031774, study PRJEB14383) | metagenome | biome: human; feature: oral; material: saliva | place: Philippines | collected 2014 | reverse complement strand
GTCAAAGCGTCCGCGTCGTGTGGAGGCATTTGTCCACCGTCTTCACCGTAAACCTTGTAACCATTAAATGGAGCAGGGTTGTGGCTGGCTGTGACCATAATACCTGCAAAACAGTTGAGGTGACGAACCGCAAATGATAGTTCTGGAGTTGGACGAAGGCTTTCAAATACATAAGATTTGATACCGTGTTTAGCAAGAACTGCTGCAGATTCAAAGGCAAACTCTGGTGAGAAGTGACGGCTATCGTAGGCGATTGCGACACCACGTTCTTTTTCGTTTCCACCTTTTGACTCAATCAAACGAGCCAAACCTTCAGTAGCTTGGCGAACAACGTAGATGTTGATGCGGTTTGTACCAGCACCAATCAAGCCACGCATACCTGCAGTACCAAATTCAAGATTTGTATAGAAGGCATCTTCCTTTGTTTTTTCATCCATATTTTCCAAATCTTGACGAAGGTAGTCAGGAAGCTCCGCAAAATCAACCCATTTCTGGTAATTTTCTTGGTAAGACATTAAAATTCTCCTTTTTGTAAATTGTTTTGACCGTTCACATTATAGCACTTTTTAGCATTTTAGTAAAACCTTAGCATAATTTTCAGAAAAGTAGTGACATATGCCTGTTTATCAAGTCTTGAATGCCTTAGAGAAACATGCTATACTACTTGTATGATTATTTTACAAGCTAATAAAATTGAACGATCTTTTGCTGGAGAGGTTCTTTTTGATAATATCAACCTGCAGGTTGATGAACGAGACAGGATTGCTCTTGTTGGGAAAAATGGTGCAGGTAAGTCTACTCTTTTGAAGATTTTGGTTGGAGAAGAGGAGCCAACTAGTGGGGAAATCAATAAGAAAAAAGATATTTCTCTGTCTTACCTAGCCCAAGATAGCCGTTTTGAGTCTGAAAATACCATCTACGATGAGATGCTTTATGTCTTTGATGACCTGCGTCAAACTGAGAAACAACTTCGTCAGATGGAATTGGAGATGGGTGAAAAGTCTGGTGAGGATTTGGATAAACTGATGTCAGATTATGACCGCTTATCTGAGAATTTCCGCCAAGCAGGTGGCTTTACCTATGAAGCTGATATTCGAGCGATTTTGAATGGATTCAAATTTGACGAGTCTATGTGGCAGATGAAAATTGCCGAGCTTTCTGGTGGTCAAAATACTCGTCTGGCGCTGGCCAAAATGCTTCTTGAAAAGCCCAATCTCTTGGTCTTGGACGAGCCAACCAACCACTTGGATATTGAAACCATTGCCTGGCTAGAGAATTACTTGGTAAATTATAGCGGTGCCCTTATTATTGTCAGCCACGACCGTTATTTCTTGGACAAGGTTGCAACAATTACGCTGGATTTGACCAAGCATTCCTTGGATCGCTACGTGGGAAATTACTCTCGTTTTGTTGAGCTGAAGGAGCAAAAGCTAGCTACTGAGGCAAAAAACTATGAAAAGCAGCAGAAGGAGATCGCTACTCTGGAAGACTTTGTCAATCGCAATCTGGTCCGAGCTTCAACGACCAAACGTGCCCAATCTCGCCGTAAACAACTGGAAAAAATGGAGCGTTTGGACAAGCCTGAAGCTGGTAAGAAATCAGCCAATATGACCTTCCAGTCGGAAAAAAGCTCTGGTAATGTTGTCCTGACTGTTGAAAATGCGGCTATTGGCTATGATGGGGAAATATTGTCAGAGCCTATCAACTTAGACCTTCGTAAGATGAATGCTGTCGCTATCGTCGGTCCAAATGGCATTGGAAAATCAACCTTTATCAAATCTATTGTGGATCAGATTCCTTTTATCAAAGGTGAAAAGCGATTTGGCGCTAATGTTGAGGTTGGTTACTATGACCAAACCCAAAGCAAGCTGACAGCAAGTAATACTGTACTGGATGAACTTTGGAATGATTTTAAACTGACACCAGAAGTTGAAATCCGCAATCGTCTTGGTGCCTTCCTTTTCTCAGGAGATGGTGTTAAAAAATCAGTTGGCATGTTGTCAGGTGGCGAGAAAGCTCGTTTGCTTTTGGCTAAATTGTCTATGGAAAACAACAATTTCCTGATTCTTGACGAGCCAACCAACCACTTGGATATTGATAGCAAGGAAGTGCTAGAAAATGCCTTGATTGACTTTGATGGAACTCTTCTATTCGTCAGCCACGACCGTTACTTTATCAATCGTGTGGCAACTCATGTACTGGAATTGTCTGAGAATGGCTCGACTCTTTACTTGGGAGATTATGACTACTATGTTGAGAAGAAAGCAGAAGTAGAAATGAGTCAGACTGAGGAAACTTCAACTAGTAATCAAGCAAAAGAAGCAAGTCCAGTCAATGACTATCAAGCTCAGAAAGAAAGTCAAAAAGAAGTTCGTAAACTCATGCGACAAATCGAAAGTCTAGAAGCTGAAATCGAAGAGCTAGAAAGTCAAAGTCAAGATATTTCTGAACAAATGTTGGAAACAAACGATGCAGGTAAACTCATGGAATTGCAGGCTGAGCTGGACAAAATCAGCCACCGTCAGGAAGAAGCCATGCTTGAGTGGGAAGAATTATCAGAGCAGGTGTAAAGATGGAACATCTTGGAAAAGTATTTCGTGAATTTCGGACAAGTGGAAATTATTCCTTAAAAGAGGCTGCAGGCGAGTCCTGCTCAACCTCTCAGTTATCTCGCTTTGAGCTTGGGGAGTCTGACCTGGCAGTCTCGCGTTTCTTTGAGATTTTGGATAACATTCATGTAACGATTGAAAATTTCATGGATAAGGCAAGGAATTTTCATAATCATGAACATGTTGCCATGATGGGACAAATTGTGCCACTTTACTACTCAAATGATATTGCAGGTTTTCAAAAGCTTCAAAGAGAACAAATTGAAAAGGCTAAGAGTTCGACAAATCCCCTTTATTTTGAGCTGAACTGGATTTTGTTACAGGGTCTGATTTGTCAAAGAGATTCTAGTTATGATATGAAGCAGGATGATTTGGATAAGGTGGCAGATTATCTCTTCAAAACAGAAGAATGGACCATGTATGAGTTGATTCTGTTTGGTAACCTCTATAGTTTCTACGATGTGGACTATGTCACACGGATTGGTAGAGAAGTTATGGAGAGGGAGGAATTTTACCAAGAGATTGGTCGCCATAAGAGATTAGTGTTGATTTTGGCTCTTAATTGTTACCAGCATTGTTTAGAGCATGCTTCTTTTGATAATGCTAGCTATTTCGAGACTTATACAGAGAAGATTATTGGCAAAAACATTAGTCTGTATGAACGAAATATTTTACATTACCTAAAAGGCTTTGCCTTGTACCAAAAAGGACAGTGTACAGAAGGTTGTAAGCAGATGCAAGAGGCCATGCATATTTTTGATGTGTTAGGTCTTCCAGAGCAAGTAGCCTACTATCAGGAACACTACGAAAAATTTGTCAAAGATTAATTTTCCCAAATAAGGGAAAAATGAAAAAGCTCCTTTCGGTTTTGATACAATAGTTTCAAAATTTGAGAGGAGTTTTTATATGAATCGCTATGCAGTACAGTTGATTAGCCGTGGAGCTGTTAACAAGATTGGTAATATGCTCTATGATTATGGAAATAGTGTCTGGTTGGCTTCCATGGGGATTATCGGGCAGACTGTTTTAGGAATGTATCAGATTTCTGAGCTCGTCACATCCATTCTCGTTAATCCCTTTGGTGGAGTTATTTCAGACCGCTTTTCTCGTCGTAAGATTTTAATGGTGACAGATCTTATTTGTGGGATTCTCTGTCTGGTCATTTCTTTTATCAGAAATGATAACTGGATGATTGGAGCTTTGATCTTTGCTAATATTGTGCAGGCTATTGCTTTTGCTTTTTCTCGGCCTGCCAATAAAGCTATTATCACAGAATTGGTAGAGAAGGATGAACTGGTCCTCTATAATTCTCGTTTGGAATTGGTGATGCAGGTTGTCAGTGTGAGTTCCCCTGTACTCTCTTTTCTGGTTTTACAATTCGCAAGTCTTCGCATTACCTTGGTATTAGATGCCCTTAGTTTTTTTCTCGCTTTTTCTTTGGTAGCCTTGCTTCCAAAGAAAGAAGAGAAGACTTTAGGTGAAAAGAAACTCACATTCAGAGTTATTTTTTCTGATATCAAGGAGGGGATTCACTATATTGTGAAGCAAAAGGAAATCTTCTTTTTATTGGTCATGGCTTCAAGTGTCAATTTTTTCTTTGCAGCCTTTAATTATCTTCTTCCTTTTTCAAATCAGCTTTATGGAGTTCAAGGTGCCTATGCCACTATTTTAACAATGGGAGCTATTGGATCTATTGTTGGGGCCTTGCTAGCTAGTAAGATTAAAGCTAGTATGGAAAAGCTTTTGTTGTTATTGGCTCTGACTGGACTTGGAGTGATGATAATGGGATTCACACTCCCATCCTACCTTGCTTTTTCAGGAAATTTCATTTGTGAACTATTTATGACGATGTTCAATATTCACTTTTTTACTCAAGTACAAACCAAGGTTGATGGTGAATATCTGGGCAGAGTCCTTAGTTCGATTTATACCTTAGCTATACTATTTATGCCTATTGCAACAGGTTTAATGACCTGGCTTCCAAGTGTCCATCTTTATTCTTTCTTGATTATAGGACTAGGAGTTGTTGTTTTATCTTTCTTAGCTCTAGGCTATGTACGAACTCATTTTAAAAAAGAGATATAAGACTGCTTGGAGTTCAAAAATAATTCCAATCTAAGTGTTTTTTCCGCCCTTCTCGTTTGTGAGGAGGGCTTAGTTTATGGTAAAATGGTTTTATGAATAAAAGAATGAATGAGTTAGTAGCCTTGCTCAATCGCTATGCGACCGAGTACTACACCAGTGACAATCCGTCGGTTTCAGATAGTGAGTATGACCGACTTTACCGTGAGTTGGTTGAGTTGGAGGCTGCCTATCCAGATCAAGTATTAGCAGACAGTCCGACCCATCGTATTGGTGGCAAGGTTTTAGATGGTTTTGAAAAATACAGTCATCAGTATCCTCTTTATAGTTTGCAGGATGCTTTTTCACGTGAGGAGCTTGATGCTTTTGATGCGCGTGTTCGTAAGGAACTAGCCCATCCAACCTATATTTGTGAGCTGAAAATAGATGGTTTGTCTATCTCTCTTACTTATGAAAAGGGGATTTTAGTTGCAGGTGCCACACGTGGTGATGGGTCTATTGGAGAAAATATCACAGAGAACCTCAAACGTGTCAAGGACATTCCTTTGACCTTACCAGAAGAACTAGATATCACAGTTCGTGGGGAATGTTACATGCCACGTGCCTCTTTTGACCAGGTCAACCAAGCTCGCCAAGAAAATGGAGAGCCTGAATTTGCCAATCCTCGTAATGCGGCAGCAGGAACACTACGTCAGCTGGATACAGCAGTAGTAGCCAAGCGCAATCTTGCGACTTTCTTATATCAAGAAGCCAGTCCTTCAACTCGTGACAGCCAAGAAAAAGTGTTGAAGCACCTAGAACAGCTTGGTTTTGTAGTTAATCCAAAGCGAGTCTTAGCTGAAAGCATGGATGAGATATGGGATTTCATCCAAGAGATAGGACAGGAGCGAGACAATCTATCTTATGATATCGATGGGGTGGTGATCAAGGTCAATGACCTAACAGGTCAAGAAGAACTTGGCTTTACCGTTAAGGCTCCAAAGTGGGCTGTAGCCTATAAGTTCCCTGCTGAGGAAAAAGAAGCCCAACTCTTATCCGTTGATTGGACAGTTGGTCGTACTGGAGTTGTCACGCCAACTGCAAATCTGACTCCTGTTCAGCTTGCTGGGACAACTGTTAGCCGTGCGACTTTGCACAATGTAGATTATATTGCTGAAAAAGATATCCGCAAAGATGATACGGTTATCGTTTATAAGGCTGGAGATATCATCCCTGCCGTTTTGCGTGTCGTAGAGTCCAAACGGATTTCTGAAGAGAAACTAGATATCCCTACAAACTGCCCAAGTTGTGATTCTGACTTGTTGCACTTTGAAGATGAAGTGGCTCTCCGTTGTATCAATCCACGTTGCCCTGCCCAAATCATGGAAGGCTTGATCCACTTTGCCTCTCGAGATGCCATGAATATTACAGGACTTGGTCCATCTATCGTTGAGAAACTATTTGCTGCTAATCTGGTTAAGGATGTGGCGGATATTTACCGATTACAAGAAGAGGATTTCCTACTTTTAGAAGGTGTTAAGGAAAAGTCCGCTGCTAAACTGTATCAGGCAATCCAAGCATCTAAGGAAAATTCTGCCGAAAAGCTCTTGTTTGGTTTAGGCATTCGTCATGTCGGCAGTAAGGCCAGTCAGCTTTTACTCCAGCATTTCCATTCGATTGAAAATCTGGCTCAGGCAGATCCAGAGGAAGTGGCTAGTATTGAAAGTCTTGGTGGTGTGATTGCCAAGAGTCTTCAGACTTATTTTGCGACAGAAGGCTCTGAAATTCTGCTTAGAGAATTGAAAGAAGCTGGGGTCAATCTGGACTATAAAGGTCAAACTGTAGTAGCGGATGCAGCCTTGTCAGGTTTGACCGTTGTGTTGACAGGAAAATTGGAACGACTCAAACGCTCAGAAGCTAAAAGTAAACTCGAAAGCTTGGGAGCTAAAGTAACAGGCAGTGTTTCTAAAAAGACAGACCTTGTTGTTGCAGGAGCAGATGCTGGAAGTAAACTGCAAAAAGCACAGGAACTTGGAATTGAAGTTCGAGATGAAGCTTGGTTAGAAAGTCTGTAATGATAGTTTAAAACCAGAGTTTAGACAGTAAACTAGTTTGTTAATCGGGACAAAATCGGTCAAGAATTTATTAGTGAAATAGAAACAAATCAAGAAGTAAAAAGGAAAAATAAAAACAATGTATAACTACCCTATGCGCATTCATTACCATCGCAAGAATGGTGAATACGATACCTGCTCTTTTGTAAAAAGTCAGGATCAACGAATTGATTTACTGACCTACAAAGAAGATTATTTTGGTGCCTTATTTAACTTTGAACATCCAAGTTCTTATGCCTTAGAAAGTTTGAATTTTGTAGTTCACACAGGCCAAACTAGTAAAGAGTATGCTATCCGTTTTAATTACTATCCTCTTTTAACAGAGGTCTGGATTTTGGAAGGGGATGATAGAATTTATTACTCTGAAAATCCTGCTATTGCTAGTCCTTTCTATAAAAATCAAAATCCTTTTGCCTTTGATAAGGCCATTAACAGTGCTAGTTTTGACCACCACTGGGGCTACCAAGGGGAATTGGGGTGCCGTGTAGAGAACAATCAGGCTCATTTTGCTCTTTGGGCTCCAACAGCGACAGAAGTGCAGGTTGTTGTTTATGAATCAGCTACTAATGATGCACCTGTTTGGAAAACTTTTGATATGGAGAGAGGAAATAGCTACTCTTATAACCATAAAGACAATACAATCGGTGTTTGGAGTTTGGATGTTGAGGAAGATTTGACTGGTAAGGCTTATCACTATCAAGTCCAATTCCCTCATCACCAAACAGTGACACGCGATCCTTATACCATCGCGACCAGCCCTGATGGCAAACGTTCAGCTATTCTGAGTCATGCAGAAAAGCAAGTTGAAAACTTCGAGGTCAAGCATGGTTCGGAGGCTACTTGGCGTTTGACAAATCCATGTAAGGCAGTCATCTGTGAAATGCATATTCGTGATTTGACCAAATCACCGACCTCAGGTGTGGATGAACATCTTCGAGGAACTTTCTTAGGTGCTTCACAGACTGGAACGGTTAACCAGTATGGCCAAGCAACTGCTTTTGATTACATCAAGAAGATAGGTTACAATTATGTTCAGTTGCAACCAATTGCAGACCGTCATAAAGAGTATGATGCGGATGGGAATGTAACCTACAACTGGGGTTATGACCCACAAAACTATAACGCACCAGAGACGAGCCTTTCAACAAACCCAGATGATCCAGCGCAGGTTATTCGTGATTTGAAGACCATGATTCAAGCCTATCACGATGCAGGTATTGGTGTTATTATGGATGTGGTCTATAACCATACCTTCTCAGTTGTTGATGCACCTTTCCAAACAACGGTCCCTGACTACTATTATCGTATGAATCCAGATGGTACCTTCCAGAATGGAACGGGTGTTGGAAATGAAACAGCCAGCGAACATGAAATGTTCCGCAAGTATATGATTGATTCTCTTCTATACTGGGTGCAAGAATACAATATTGACGGCTTCCGTTTTGACTTGATGGGGATTCATGATGTCAAGACTATGCAGATGATTCGTCAGAGTTTGGATGAAATTGACCCTAACATTATCCTTTATGGAGAAGGATGGGATATGGGGACAGGTCTTGCCCCTTATGATAAGGCTAAGAAAGACAACGCCTACGAAATGCCAAATATTGGTTTCTTTAATGACGATCAGCGTGATGCTGTCAAAGGTGGAGAAGTTTATGGTACTATTAAGTCAGGTTTTGTCAGTGGTGCTGCGACAGAGCCCATTCTTGCTAAAGCAATCCTTGGTAGTCGTGAATTAGGAACCTATACACATCCAAATCAAGTGCTTAACTATGTAGAAGCCCATGACAATTACAATCTTCACGATTTGTTGGCAACCCTTCATCCAGACCAAAGTTCTGAGCAAATCATGCGTAAGGTTGAGACAGCCACAGCCATGAATCTGCTCATGCAAGGGATGGCCTTTATGGAAATCGGTCAAGAATTCGGTCGTACCAAACTGGTTGCGACAGGTGAGAATGGTGAGTTGACTCATGATGATAGAGAGCGTGCTATGAATAGCTATAATGCTCCTGACAGTGTGAACCAAGTGAACTGGGACTTGATCAATGAGCGTCAAGGTAGTATTGAATTTATCCGTCAAATTATTCGATTGAAGACAGAAACCAGTGCCTTTTCTTACCCTACTTATGATGAGATTTACCATCATGTTTTTGTTCATTCCGCTCACGAGCACAGTGGTTGGATTGTCTATGAAATCCACGGGGAAGAACACCTATTGATCGTCTTTAATGCAAAAGGAGATGCGTTCCAGTTTGAAAATGCAGGAAATTTAGAACTCTTGGTGACCAATAGTCCTTCTGATGAGGAAAACAAAGTTGGTGGTGTCAGTGTTAGCATTTTTAAAGTGCTATAAATGTTAGTTTATTTTTTTGGTATTTCTTTTATAAATATTTGAAAAACAAATCAGGAAATTCGTTTTCTGATTTGTTTTTTTACCTAAAAATACTACTTTTATTAGAAAAATAACGAACTTTATGATATCCTTGTAAATAAAATGATTGGTTTTCATAATCTGTTTGAAAATTTCTTGATTTACAAGTGAACACATCAGTGAATTTGTTGAAGACTTTCAAAAGAATTTTTAGCAAATTCCGTAATTTACTTGAATCTTCCCTAAAAAGGTAGTATAATAAATCTATAGAAAACGCTTACAGAAATAGGAGGGTGTATGAATAAGAAAAAAGCTTTAGAAACCTTTATAGCAGGTGAAAATTTTCACCTCCAGCATTATCTGGGAGCGCATAGGGAAGAAAAAGATGGTGAGTATGGCTATGCTTTCCGTGTGTGGGCACCTAATGCTCAGGCTGTTCACTTGGTAGGGGATTTCACCAATTGGGTTGAAAATCAAATCCTAATGGAACGAAATGAATTTGGAGTCTGGGAAGTCTTTACCAGCCTTGCTCATGAAGGCCAAATTTACAAGTATCATATCACACGTGCAAATGGTCATCAGCTGATGAAGATTGACCCTTTGGCTGTACGGTATGAGGCACGACCTGGGACTGGTGCTATTTTAACAGATATTCCAGAAAAGAAATGGAAGGATGGCCTCTGGCTAGCCCGTAGAAAACGCTTGAGTTTTGAAGAGCGTCCCGTCAATATTTACGAGGTTCATGCTGGATCGTGGAAGAGAAATCTAGATGGAAGTCCTTATAGTTTTGCTCAACTGAAGGATGAGCTGATTCCTTACTTGGTTGAGATGAACTATACTCACATTGAGTTTATGCCCCTGATGTCTCACCCACTAGGTTTGAGTTGGGGTTACCAGCTTATGGGGTACTTTGCTTTAGAGCATGCCTATGGTCGTCCTGAAGAGTTTCAAGATTTTATTGAGGAATGCCATTTAAACAATATAGGCGTTATTGTGGACTGGGTGCCTGGTCACTTCACCATTAATGATGATGCCTTGGCTTATTATGATGGGACTCCGACTTTTGAATACCAAGACCATAATAAGGCTCATAACTACGGTTGGGGTGCTCTCAATTTTGACCTTGGAAAAAATGAAGTCCAGTCCTTCTTGATTTCTAGTATCAAGTTTTGGATTGACTTTTACCATTTGGACGGTATTCGCGTGGATGCAGTTAGCAATATGCTCTATCTTGATTATGATGATGCACCATGGACTCCTAACAAGGATGGTGGCAATCTCAACTATGAAGGATATTATTTCTTAAAACGTTTGAATGATGTCATTAAACAAGCTCATCCAGATGTGATGATGATTGCCGAAGAAAGTTCATCAGCTACTCAGATTACTGACACCAAGGATTCAGATGGTCTTGGGTTTGATTATAAGTGGAATATGGGCTGGATGAATGATATTCTCCGATTCTATGAAGAAGATCCGATTTATCGTAAATACGACTTTAACCTGGTGACTTTCAGCTTTATGTATGTCTTCAAGGAGAATTATCTCCTACCATTCTCACATGACGAAGTGGTTCATGGTAAGAAGAGTATGATGCATAAGATGTGGGGAGATCGTTACAATCAATTCGCAGGCTTGCGCAATCTTTACACTTACCAAATTTGTCACCCGGGTAAGAAATTACTCTTCATGGGTAGCGAATACGGCCAATTCCTAGAATGGAAATCTGAAGAACAGTTGGAATGGTCTAACCTAGAAGACCCAATGAATGCTAAAATGAAGTATTTTACATCGCAGCTAAACCAGTTTTACAAAGACCATCGCTGTCTGTGGGAAGTCGATACCAGCTATGATGGTATTGAAATTATAGATGCAGATAATAGAGATCAGAGCGTTCTTTCCTTCATCCGTAAGGGTAAGAAGGACGACATGCTAGTCTGTGTCTTTAACATGGCACCTGTTGAACGAAAAGATTTTACAATCGGACTTCCTGTTGCAGGGATTTATGAAGAAGTCTGGAATACTGAGTTAGAAGAGTGGGGCGGGGTCTGGAAAGAACATAATCAAACTGTTCAAACACAAGAAGGACTTTGGAAGGATTATGAGCAGACCCTTACCTTTACCCTACCGGCTATGGGAGCAAGTGTATGGAAAATCAAGCGCCGCTTGAAACCTACTAAAATCGTCACAAGTAAAAACAAAAAAGGAGTAGAAAATGAAGAATGAAATGTTAGCTTTGATTCTTGCCGGTGGGCAAGGAACTCGTCTTGGTAAACTCACTCAAAGCATCGCAAAACCAGCTGTGCAATTTGGTGGGCGCTACCGCATCATTGACTTTGCTCTTTCAAACTGTGCCAACTCAGGGATTCACAATGTTGGAGTCATTACACAGTACCAACCGCTTGCTCTCAACAACCATATTGGGAACGGTTCAAGTTGGGGATTAGACGGTATTAATTCTGGTGTCTCTATTCTTCAACCGTATTCAGCAAGTGAAGGAAATCGTTGGTTTGAAGGGACTAGTCACGCTATTTACCAAAATATCGACTATATCGACAGTGTTAATCCTGAGTATGTTTTGATTCTATCTGGGGACCACATCTACAAAATGGACTATGATGATATGCTCCAGTCTCACAAGGATAATAATGCCAGCTTGACAGTAGCTGTTCTAGATGTCCCTCTTAAAGAAGCAAGCCGTTTTGGTATCATGAATACAGATGCAAATAACCGCATTGTTGAATTTGAAGAAAAACCAGCTCAACCAAAATCTACAAAAGCTTCTATGGGGATTTATATCTTTGATTGGCAACGTCTCCGCAATATGCTTGTTGCTGCTGAAAAGAGCAATGTCGATATGTCAGACTTCGGTAAAAATGTCATTCCAAATTACCTTGAGTCAGGTGAAAGTGTCTATGCTTATGAATTTAATGGCTACTGGAAAGATGTTGGTACCATTGAGTCACTTTGGGAAGCGAATATGGAGTACATTTCTCCGGAAAATGCCTTGGATAGCCGTAACCGTCAATGGAAGATTTACTCAAGAAACTTGATTTCACCACCAAACTTCCTTGGTGCCAATGCTCATGTTGAAGATTCTTTGGTTGTCGATGGCTGTTTTGTCGATGGAACTGTTAAGCATTCTATCCTTTCAACAGGAGCGCAAGTTCGAGAAGGGGCAGAAGTAGTAGATTCAGTTATCATGAGTGGTGCAATTGTTGGTCAGGGAGCTAAAATCAAACGTGCCATTATTGGTGAAGGTGCAGTTATTTCTGACGGTGTCGAAATTGATGGAACAGAAGAAGTACAAGTTGTAGGATATGATGAAGTAGTGGGGGTAGCAACAGATGAAGATTGATAAATATTCTGCCATTTTAGGAAACACAGTTGGTTTTCATGATATGTCAACACTGACAGACCACCGTCCAGTAGCTAGCTTGCCATTTGGAGGTAAATATCGTTTAATCGACTTCCCACTTTCAAGTCTTGCTAATGCAGGTGTCCGTAGTATATTTGGTATTTTCCAACAAGACAATATCAGTTCTGTCTTTGACCATATCCGTTCTGGGCGTGAGTGGGGCTTGTCAACCCTCCTTAGTCACTATTATCTAGGAATTTACAATACCCGTGTGGAAAGTAGTACAGTTGGAAAAGAATACTACCAGCAGCTTCTTACTTATTTGAAACGCTCTGGGTCAAACCAAACAGTATCACTCAACTGTGATGTCTTAATTAATATTGATTTGAACCAAGTGTTCCACCTTCATAACACAACGAAGGGACCTATTACAGTTGTTTATAAAAAACTTCCTAAGAAAGATATTTCAGAAGTCAATGCAATCTTGGAAGTAGATGAAACAGACCATGTTCGTTCTCATAAACTCTTTGATAGTAAATCAATAGATGAAGTTTACAATATGTCTACAGATATCTTTGTCGTTGATACACCTTGGTTGATTGAACGTTTGGAAGAAGAAGCTAAAAAAGAACATCCAGAGAAATTGCGCTATGTTTTACGAGATTTGGCTGCAAAAGAAGGAGCTTTTGCCTACGAGTACACAGGCTACCTTGCAAATATTCACTCTGTAGAGTCTTATTACCAAGCTAATAAAGATATGCTTGAATCTCAAAAATTCTACTCTCTCTTTACTCCAAACCAAAAAATTTATACAAAGGTCAAAAACGAAGAGCCAACTTATTATGCTAATACATCTAAGGTAAGCACTTCTCAGTTTGCCTCTGGTAGTATTGTTGAAGGTCAAGTGGCTAATTCTGTTTTATCACGTAATATTCATGTCCATAAGGATAGCTTGGTTAAAGATAGCTTACTTTTCCCTCGTGTTGTTATTGGAGAAGGTGCTCAGGTCGAATATGCGATCTTGGACAAGGGTGTGGAAGTTGCGGATGGCGTTGTAATTCGAGGTACTGCAGAACATCCAGTTGTCGTTAAGAAAGGTGCTAAAGTAACAGAGGATATTCATTCATGAAAATTTTATTTGTAGCAGCAGAGGGTGCACCCTTTTCAAAAACAGGTGGTTTGGGAGACGTTATTGGCGCTCTTCCCAAATCACTGGTAAAAGCTGGGCACGAAGTTGCAGTGATTTTACCCTACTATGACATGGTAGAGGCTAAATTTGGAAATCAGATTGAAGATGTTCTTCATTTTGAGGTGAGCGTCGGTTGGCGCAGACAGTACTGTGGAATTAAGAAAACAGTACTAAACGGTGTGACCTTCTACTTTATTGACAACCAGTATTATTTCTTCCGTGGCCATGTTTACGGTGATTTTGATGACGGAGAACGCTTTGCTTTCTTCCAACTAGCTTCCATTGAGGCTATGGAAAGAATTGACTTCATTCCTGACCTTCTCCATGTTCATGACTACCATACAGCTATGATTCCTTTCTTGTTAAAGGAAAAATACCGTTGGATTCAAGCCTATCAAGGCATTAAAACTGTTTTAACCATTCATAATTTGGAATTTCAAGGACAATTTTCAGAAGGAATGTTGAGTGATTTGTTTGGAGTTGGCTTTGAACGTTACGCTGATGGCACCCTTCGCTGGAATAACTGTCTGAACTGGATGAAGGCTGGTATCCTCTATGCGGATCGTGTTTCAACTGTCTCGCCTAGCTATGCTCATGAAATTATGACCAGTCAGTTTGGATGTAACTTGGATCAGATTCTTCGAATGGAATCTGGCAAGGTATCTGGTATCGTGAACGGGATTGATGCTGACCTGTATAATCCTCAGACGGATGCTCTTTTAGACTATCATTTCAATCAGGAAGATTTGTCTGGGAAAGCCCAAAACAAAGCAAAATTGCAAGAAAAAGTTGGCTTGCCAGTTAGAGCTGACGTTCCACTGGTGGGAATTGTTTCTCGTTTGACACGTCAAAAAGGTTTTGATGTCGTGGTCGAAAGTCTTCACCATATCTTGCAAAATGATGTTCAGATTGTGCTTTTGGGAACTGGAGATCCAGCCTTTGAAGGAGATTTCTCATGGTTTGCTCAGATTTATCCTGACAAGCTATCAGCAAATATCACTTTTGATGTCAAACTTGCTCAAGAAATCTACGCTGCTTGCGACCTCTTCCTCATGCCGAGTCGTTTCGAACCGTGTGGTTTATCTCAAATGATGGCGATGCGGTACGGAACCTTACCATTGGTTCATGAAGTTGGTGGTTTGCGAGATACCGTTCAAGCCTTTAATCCAATAGAAGGAAGCGGAACGGGCTTTAGCTTTGACAACCTATCTCCTTATTGGTTAAATTGGACTTTCCAAATAGCATTGGACTTGTATAGAAACCATCCTGACGTTTGGAAAAAACTACAAAAACAAGCTATGGAGTGTGATTTCTCATGGGATACAGCCTGCAAGTCATACCTTGACTTGTACCATAGTTTAGTTAATTAATAGATAAAATCGTATGATGACTTCATACGATTTTTGGGCTATTTAGAGAGGAGAACTGATGTCTCAAGTAAAAGGTTTGTGTGTTATGGATGTTGATGGAACCTTAATCCTAGAAGAGGTGATTGATTTGTTGGGAAGAGAGGCAGGTCGTGAGGAGGAAATTTCGCAGATTACAAGTCGGGCAATGCGAGGAGAGTTAGACTTTGAAAACAGTTTAAGAAAAAGAGTGTCCTTGTTGGCAGGTATTCCTGTTTCGGTCTTTGAGAAAGTCTTCAACTCTATTCATCTATCGCCAAATGCCCAGAAATTCGTTTCTATTCTCGAAAAGAATGCCATCCTAGTTGGTCTGGTGTCTGGTGGATTTAGTCCAATAGTTGAGAGATTAGCTAAATCCCTTGGCATTACCTATTTCTCTGCCAACCAACTTGAAGTCAAAGACGGTTTTCTAACAGGGGAATTAGTTGGAGCAATTATAAGCCCTGAAGTCAAACAAGCAACTCTGGAAAAATGGAGAAAGGAACTGCAACTTCCTAGAGAAAGAACGGTTGCAATCGGTGATGGGGCCAATGATCTATTGATGCTAAAGTCAGCGGGAATAGGAGTCGCTTTTTGTGCCAAAGAAGTTCTGAAAAAAGAAATACCACATCATGTTGACAAGAGGGATTTGTTAGAAATTCTTCCTTTGATTGACTTTTTAGAATGAGGGAAAATATGAAGATTGTAATTGCACCAGATTCGTTTAAGGAAAGCTTGACTGCAGAGCAGGTTGCTGAAGCTATTAAGAGAGGGTTCCAACAATCGCTAGTAGATGTAGACTGTCTCCTCTGCCCTGTTGGTGATGGGGGAGAAGGTACTGTAGATGCTATCCAACATTCTCTTGACATGGAAGAAAAAAGGATTCAAGTGACAGGACCTTTTGGTCAAGAAGAAGCCATGCGCTATTTTCAAAAAGGACATCTGGCACTATTTGAAGTAGCTGACTTGGTTGGACTTGGAAAAATTCCGCTAGAAAAACGAAATCCACTGCAAATCCAAACTTGTGGTATTGGAGAGTTGCTTCTCCATCTCATTGCTAAAGGGATGAAAGATATCTATATCGGAGTTGGTGGCACGGCCAGTAATGATGGAGGACTGGGGATTGCTGCTGGTTTAGGTTATCAATTTTATGATAGGAATGGAAATGTCTTGCCCGCTTGCGGTCAGTCTTTACTAAATTTAGCTTCTGTTTCAATAGAAGATTGCTATGAAATTCCTGAAGATGTTCAAATTCGTATTTTAGCAGATATCGTTAGTCCCATATGTGGGCATCAAGGTGCAACTTACACGTTTGGTAAGCAAAAAGGCTTAGATCCTACTATGTTTGAGGAAATAGATCAGGCAATCCAAGATTTTTATGAAAAAGTCTCACCTGCAACATTGGAACTTAAAGGAGCAGGAGCTGGTGGAGGCATTGCTGGCGGTTTATATGCATTTGCTCAAGCAAGTATCGTATCTGGGATTGACACCTGCCTAGACTTGATTGACTTTGATAAGAAAGTTTCTGATGCTGACTTGGTCATTGTTGGGGAAGGAAGACTAGATCGTCAAAGTTTAGCAGGGAAAGCGCCTATAGGCGTAGCAAAAAGAACCCCTGTCGGAGTTCCTGTTATGGCTATTTGCGGTAGTCTCGCTGAAGATTTACCTTCCCTGCCATTTGAAAATATCCAAGCTGCCTTTTCTATTTTGGAGAAAAGTGAACCACTAGAAGATAGTTTGAAAAATGCCAGTCTCTATCTGGAACACACGGCTGCCAATATTGGGCACTTATTAAATATGCGCAATATTTAGCCAAACCATTTTTTCCATAAGGATGTTTTGGATGGTTCTTCCTTTTTAACTTCCCAAAGTTTTGCAAAAGCAAGTCGAAGGTTCTTTTCTTCTACTTGAACTGGTGCATTGGTGTGAATAATCAGGCCAAAAGGAGAAGAAGTATGCTCTTCAGATACAATGGTAGCTTGACTATCGGTTTCTTTGGCTTCCTTCAAATAGAAAACTTGCTTGTCAAATTCGATAGTTGGGGAAATCTTAACAAATAGAGGCTCAGCCTTTTCTTGAAGGTTTTCTAAAATAGATAAAAAGCCTTTTTCTAGCTGAAAGCTATTTGCCGTGTCAATATCTGCATATCCAAGAACTCTTTCCTCAAAAGTACCAAGGTAACGTCTTTGCTCATCCGGATTTAATTTTGGCCCACCATGAGCTTTTTCAAGTAATTGTTTTGATAAATCTGTCATGAAAATAGTATATCATAAAAATAAAAAGAAAACATATAAAAGAAAGCGGTTGCTTAATAAAGTTAAGGAAAATTTGCACAAAGATAACGTTTTTTCTTGAAAAAGGAGGGTTTTTAAGGTATTATAGAGGTGTAAAAAATTTAACTCATAAGGAGAGTAAAAAATGTCAATTATTACTGATGTTTACGCTCGCGAAGTCCTAGACTCACGCGGTAACCCAACACTTGAAGTAGAAGT
>FLSB01327334.1_pt1 | contig 17621 bp, 15 predicted proteins | sample 1550551 | NCBI WGS metagenome assembly FLSB01 (sample SAMEA4031774, study PRJEB14383) | metagenome | biome: human; feature: oral; material: saliva | place: Philippines | collected 2014 | reverse complement strand
GATGTGACTTTGAAAAGTGATCTGATATACCGTTACCCGCTGATGTGGTGTTGAGTCAGCCCAAAGAGGAGGGATTTGCGATGGATGAGCGCGCGGCTTCGTCCCCTGCAACTCCTGATGACCTGACCGCAACAAGCTACGTTCCTCAGCTGCTCGGTGGTCATCTGACGTATTCCGCCCGCGACATTGCGCAGGCGACGAATACGCCGATCGAACGCGTCTTCCGTTTCTGGATCGCCCTCGGTTTTCAGGCCCCCACCGCCGACGACAAGGTTTTCTCGCAGCGCGACCTGGATGTTTTCAGTCGCTGGCATGAGCTTGTCGAATCGGGCGGCATCGATACATCGACCTCTCGATCCCTCCTGCGCGCGAATGCTCACCTGGCTGACCGTCTGGCTCTGTGGCAGTACGAGGCTCTGGTGGAGGACTCGATGCGTCGTCTCATGCTGGATGACACGACGGCTCGCATGTACGTGCTCGACCATATGCGTGAGTACATCGATGTCTTCCAGGAGATGTTCACCTACGCGTGGCGGCGTCAGCTTGAGGCGACGCTGTCCCGTTTCGACCGCGAGGTGTCACAGCGTGGGCACGAGGAGCGCCATAATCGTTTCCCGCTCAACCGCTGCCTTGGTTTCGTGGACATGGTGTCCTACACGTCCTCCTCGACGATCCTCGGTGACGCTCTCGTGGGGCTCATTGAGCGCTTCGAAGAGGAGAGCCGTAACGCCGTCATTGAGGAGGGCGGTCGCGTCGTCAAGATGATCGGCGATGCTGTTCTCTATATTGCGGACGATCTGTCGACGGGCCTGCGGGTGGCGACGTCCCTGGTCGAACGCCTCAATGCTGACGATGAGATGCTGCCGGTGCGCGCCTCGTTTGTGCGCGGCGATGTGTTCTCGCGTTCGGGTGATGTTTTCGGCCCCACCGTTAACCTTGCATCTCGCCTCGTGGACATCGCGCCGGTGGGTAAAATCCTGACGGATCCGACCACGGCCGCCGCCATTGCCGCCGGCGAGGTCGGTGACGGTTATGAGCTCGAAGAGTTCCCGACCGCTGACTTGCGCGGTTTCGGTCCGGTCTCGCCGTACCTGCTGTCAAGCGTTGTTAACTAACGTTCATCTCGCAGTGTGAACGAGTGCCCGATTGGCTCGGATAGCGGGTCAAGAAAGGTGCAAGTTTTGGTTCGGAATTGCTAAGATGAACGCGTGACTACAGTTCTCCTCGTTGAAGACGATCCGGCCATCTCTGAGCCCCTTGCCCGCGCACTGGGCAGGGAAGGCTACGACGTGCGTGCGCACGCGACGGGCGCTGAGGCCCTCGCGGATGTCCGTGGCGTTGACCTGGTCGTCCTGGACCTCGGCCTGCCGGACATGGACGGCCTGGATGTCGCTCGCGAGATCCGTTCCTCCGGCAACCGAGTCCCGATCCTGATCCTCACCGCCCGCACGGACGAAGTTGACATGGTCGTCGGCCTCGACGCCGGTGCGGATGACTACGTGACGAAGCCCTTCCGTCTGGCCGAGCTTCTTGCCCGCGTGCGCGCGCTGCTGCGCCGCCAGGCCGCGGAACCGGTCGAGGGTGAGCTGCGTGCGCAGGACATCCGCATGGATGTCGCCGCGCATCGTGCCTTCGTCGGCGACGTCGAGCTGAGCCTGACGGCGAAGGAGTTCGATCTTTTGCGCGTCCTGCTGCGTGAAGCCGGTTCCGTCGTCGCTCGCGACACCCTCATGCGCGAGGTGTGGGGTTCGGATCCGACCGGCTCCACGAAGACCCTCGATATGCACGTGTCGTGGCTGCGCCGCAAGCTCGGCGACGACGCGACTGACCCGCACTACATCACGACCGTCCGCGGGATGGGTTTCCGCTTCGAAAACGCTCGCTGAGCGTCGCTGAGGGAGGCTCGTCATGCGCGCACGCGCGGTGAGGATGATCGTCTCGGTCGTCGCCGTCGTGTGCGTCCTGATGGGGCTTCCCGGCGCGTTTTTCGCGTCGGCGTCCATCTGGACCTCCGAGCAGCGTAACCTCGAGGTTCAGTCGCAGCTCATCCTGCAAAATATTGAGCGCCGACGCGCTGCGGGGGAGGGGAACGACCCGGCGACCCTGGCGTCGCTGGTGGAGGATCAAGCGAATAGTCGCGGTGGTGAACTGAGCTATCGCATCAAGGTGCCCAACTCCAACATCGCGACCAACGGCAAGGTTATTTCGGGACGCACGATGACCGCTGTGGCGTCCTCACCCTCTGGAGTGTCTGTCCAGCTCACAGCATCGGCATCGAACGCCCTGGGGCGCATTGCGTGGACGTGTTCGCTGTTTGGCGGTGGCATGGCCCTGTCGATGCTGATCGGCTGGCTCATGGCGCGTGCCTTGTCCCGTGATCTGTCCGCACCCCTCATCTACCTGGCTGCCCAGGCTGAGCAGATCGGATCGGGTGGCGTGCGCGCCCGCGTCGAAAAGTCCGGCATTGAGGAAATTGACCTGGTCTCGGAGGAGCTGGCTCGCACCGGTGAGCGCATGGCGGGCCGACTCGCGGCCGAGCGTCAAGCGGCCGCCGATGCCTCGCATCAGCTGCGCACTCCTCTGACGGCGCTGTCCATGCGCCTGGAGGAGATCGAATTGATCTCCACAGAGGACGAGGTCCGCGCCGAAGCCCGCACCTGCCTCGAACAGGTCGAACGCATGACGAACGTCGTGACGGAGCTTCTCGACGTCTCCAAGCGCCAGACCAGCCAGACCGAGGCCATCCACATTCTTGAGGTCTTCAACACGGCCCGCGAGGAGTGGGAAGACCAGTTCGAGGCGGCCGGGCGTTCGCTCGTTTTCCTCGATGAAGCTGAGCGCCCGATCCTCGCTGACGCCGGGAAGCTCGGTCAGGTCCTGGCCACCCTCATCGAAAACTCGCTGCGCTACGGCGACGGGACGACGCGCGTGTGGGCCCACGCGGGCACGTCCAAACGCGGAGTCGTCATTGAAGTGAGTGACGAAGGCGAGGGCATCGATGAGAGCCTCGCCCCCGATATTTTCGAAAAGGGCGTCTCCGGGCATGGCTCGACCGGCATCGGCCTAGCCCTCGCCCATGACCTTGCGCAGGCGATGGGCGGGCGCCTCGAGCTGAAGACGAACAAGCCCCCCGTTTTCACGGTGTCGGTCGCGGCGATCCCCGCATCGCTGGACCCGGACCGCGTGATGCCCGAAGGGCCCCTCATGTCCATGGGACGCCGCTCGCGGCGCTTCTAGGGGCGCGGTAGATTGAAGGAGTGGAACACACGATGCGCACACCTCCCACCGTTGCCGTCATTGGCGGCGGTCAGCTGGCACGGATGATGCAGGAGAGCGCGATCGCGCTCGGGATTAACCTGCGCCCTCTTGTCGAGGCCGAGGACGGCTCAACCGGACAGGTGACGGTTGATAAGGCCGTTGGGGCTCCCGCCGACCTGGACGCGGTCCGCGCGCTCATCGACGGCGCGGACGTCCTGACCTTCGAGCACGAGCACATTCCCGCAGCCACCATGGAGGAGGCCGCACGCCTCGTCTCCGTTCAGCCCCCGGCGAGCGCCCTGCTGTATGCGCAAGACAAGCTCGCCATGCGTGAGCGCCTGACCGAGATGGGGATCCCGTGCCCCGCGTGGGCACGCGTCGAGGACGAGGCACAGCTGGCGCAATTTGGCGCCACGATCGGTTGGCCGCTCATCGTCAAAACCCCGCGCGGCGGCTACGACGGGCACGGCGTGGCCATCGCCCACAGTCCTGCGGACGTGGCCTCGTGGTGGGGCAATGGTCCCCTCTTGGCCGAAGCCCTGGTTCCCTTCACCGGAGAGGTCGCTGCTCTGCTGGCGCGCACCCCGTCGGGTGACATCGCCTCGTGGCCCGTGGCCTCCACCGTGCAAGTGGACGGCGTGTGCGCCGAGGTCACGGCACCTGCCGTCGGTATCCGACCCGAGACGGCTGCGCAGGCCCGTCGCATCGGCGAGCGTATTGCGTCCGAGCTGGGCGTCAACGGCGTCCTCGCCGTCGAAATGTTCGTCGTCGGAGAGGGCGCAGACGAGCACGTCCTCGTCAACGAGCTTGCCATGCGCCCGCACAATACGGGGCACTGGACCATCGACGGAGCCGTCACCAGCCAGTTCGAGCAGCACCTGCGCGCCGTCCTCGACCTGCCGCTCGGTTCGACCGACTTGCGCGCACCGCAGACCTACTCCGTCATGGTGAATCTCCTCGGTTCTTCCTACGACCAGCCAGCGCGAGCCCTCGCCGCAGCCTTCAGGGCCGGGGGCGCGGGCGCGAAGGTCCACCTGTACGGCAAGGAAGTGCGCCCCGGCCGCAAGCTCGGGCACGTCACCGTCGTCGATCAGGACCCCGCCCTCGCTCTCGAGCGCGCTCGGGCTGCCGTGAGTGCCCTGCGTGGCGACGCGCCCACCGACTGACCCCACAACCGTCGGCCGGGTGGCGAGAACGCCCCGGCCTCGTTCCCTCCCGAAAGGACCGCCCATGACCACCGACCTTGACATTCAGCTGACCGCCACCGGCGAGGGCCCGCTCGTCGGCGTCGTCATGGGGTCCGACTCTGACTGGCCCACCATGGAGCCCGCCGTTGCTGCGCTCGCAGAGTTCGGCATCGCCTGCGAGGTTGGCGTCGTCTCCGCCCACCGCATGCCCGAGGACATGGTCGCCTACGGGCGGGCTGCCTCGGCGCGCGGTCTGCGTGTCATCATCGCCGGAGCCGGCGGTGCCGCCCACCTGCCCGGCATGCTCGCGGCTCTCACCGAGCTGCCCGTCGTCGGCGTGCCCGTGCCCCTCAAGCACCTCGACGGCGTGGACTCCCTGCACTCCATCGTCCAGATGCCCGCCGGCGTGCCCGTCGCGACCGTCTCCATCGCGGGTGCGCGCAACGCGGGTCTGCTCGCTGCCCGGATCCTCGGCGCGGGTGAGGGCGAGCAGGCCGAGGCCCTACGCGCGAAGATGCGTTCTTTCCAGAAGGACCTGCGCGACGTGGCCAGTGCGAAGGGTGCGGCCCTCGCCCAACGCGTCAGTCAGGCACGCTGAGCGAGGCGAACACAAGGGCTGCGCGGGTAGCCCTGAGGGGGCGGCGCGTCGTATCCTGGAGCCATGAGCATTCTCGTTTGTGGCGGCGCCGGCTACATCGGCGCGCATGTTGTCCGTCTCCTGCGTCAGCGTGGGGATCGCGTCGTTGTCGTCGACGACCTGTCGAGTGGCAAGGCATCGCGCGTCGGTGACGCCAAGCTCGTGAAGCTTGACGTGACGCTGGACGAAGCCCGCTCCGCGTTGTCTACCCTCATGGTGGACGAGGACGTGACGGCCGTCATTCACTTCTCCGCACGCAAGCAGGTCGGCGAATCCGTCGAACGCCCCGCCTGGTACTACCAGCAGAACATCGGCGGTATGGCCAACGTTCTCCTCGCAATGGAGGACGCCGGAGTCGACCAGATGATCTTCTCGTCCTCGGCCGCAGTGTACGGAACTCCCGAGCTGCCCGTGGTCACCGAGGACATGGCCGGTCACCCCATCAACCCCTACGGCGAGACGAAGCTGATCGGCGAATGGCTGATGGCTGACTGCGAGCGCGCCTGGGACCTGAAGTGGATCGGCCTGCGCTACTTCAACGTTGCCGGTGCCGGGTGGCCTGACCTGGCTGACGACGCCGTCATGAATCTGATTCCGATGGTGCTGGACCGCGTTGAGCGCGGCGAGAGCGCCAAGATCTTCGGCACTGACTACGACACCCCCGACGGCACCTGCATCCGCGACTACATCCACGTCCTGGATCTGGCGGAGGCACACATCGCGGCCCTCGACGTGCTGGCCGAGGGGCGTCAGCCCGACCACCACACCTACAACGTGGGGACCGGTTTGGGTACCTCCGTGCGAGAGATCGTTGACGGCCTGCGTCGCGTTGTCGGCTGGGACTTCCCCGTTGAGGAGTTGGACCGCCGCGCCGGCGACCCGCCCAAGCTGATCGGTGATCCGCTGTCGATTGGTGTCGACCTCGGCTGGAAGGCCAACAACGGGGTCGAGGAGATCCTCACCTCCGCCTGGGAAGGCTGGCAGGCGGGTCCTCGCCCGATCACCGTCCCCGGCGCCTGAGCGCGTTGTGCATGGACAAAGCCCCCGGCCTCGTTCCTTCCTTCACAGGGGAACGAGGCCGGGGGCTTCTGTCGCCTCTTGGAGGACTGCGGGCCGGCTTAGAACCCGTCGACCTGGTTGAGGTCCGACGTCGTCAGTGTGCCGGCGCGCAGCTTGGCGAAGAAATCGTCGGCGGTCGTATCGCGCAGCAAGACAGCGGATGCTCCCGCGTTCGTTGTGAAGTTCAATGACTCGATCGGCGGGACGCCCATCATCTGATTCGACGAGGCGGAGCGCAGAGCCCACACGAGCGACGCGACCGTGAACACAGAGGAGTCTTCGTCAACCGTGAAGGACTTGGAGCCCGCGCGCTCCACACGCAGGGTCTTCGCGGGATTAATGAGGGTTGACGGCGAGGCCGCCGAGGAAATGACCTTCGAAATCACCTGGCGCTGACGCTTCGTGCGGCCGATATCGCCCTCGGGGTCCTGGTAGCGCATACGCGAGAACTGCAGGGCCTTCGTGCCGTCAACCGTGTGGCACCCCGCGGTCCACGTGAGGCCGGAATACTGGTCGTCGGCGTCTTTGTCATAGCACAGCTCGACGCCGCCGACGGCATCCACCATGTCGGGCACGGCACCCATGCCGATCTGAACAAAGTGATCGACCGTCAGGCCCGTCAGCTTCTCGACGGTCTCGACGAGCAGCTGCGGCCCGCCATAAGCGTAGGAGGCGTTGATCTTGTCCCAGCCGACACCCGGGATCTCCGCGTACGTGTCGCGCGGAATCGAGAGCGCAACCGTCTGCCCGTTCGGGGCGACGTTGACGAGCATGATCGAGTCAGCGCGCTCGGATTCGTTGAAACCATCCTTCACAGCGCCGTCCGCACGCGAGTCCGAGCCAGCCAGCAGGTAGGTCGTGCCGGGCGTATCGGCGGCGCCCGACAGCGCGCTCACGCGACCCATATTCGTGTTGGCATCCCACAACAGGAAGCCGCCCCACGCCAGGATGATGACCAGGAAGAGGCACAGGGTCTTCAGGATGGGGTGACGGCGCTTGCGTCGCCTCGGCTGCGCCGGGACCGGGGGGCCCGCAGGGACAGCGCTCGGCGCGGGGGCGGCCGAGGGCAGGCCCTGTGCGCGATTGATCGTCACCTGACGAGGCCCGTTCCCGGAGGGCGCGTAGGTGTTCGAACCCGAGGAACGGCCAGAGCCCGGCGCGTAGGACGGGGGATTGGAGGCCGACGCCGGCTGGAACGACGGCGGCTGCTGGGCCGGGGTGCGGCGCGGGAAAATCGACTGAGAGTCGCGCTGCGGCTGGTCCAGCGTCCGCGGCATCAGGGGACGCGAGGCGTCGGCCTCGTCGTCAGAGATCCTCCACATCTGCGGCGCCAGGGCCTCGGGTGGGGGAGTGGGAGCGCTGCCGCGCATCTCCTCACCGACGACGTGGGCGTCGTCGGATGCGGGGCGGCGTCGTTTCGGGTCGGGCGTAAACGAGGGGGGAGTGCTCATTGGTCTTTCGGCGGGCAGATGGCGGCTGTCTGCTTGGCAGCTTCCTCGTTCGCCGCGTTATTCGCGACGGACGCGGACTGCTCGGTGTTGTCCGTGGTGGTCTCCTCGGAGCCGGAATCGGTCGTCGGATCGGTCGTCGGAGCAGGCGTCGACGGTGCCGTCGTCGCGGTCGGATCGGGCACCACCAGCTGTGCGCCGTTGCCGTCCGTGTACGTCGTACCCACGGGCAGCGCCTGGTCGTTCTTCAACGCGGTCCACACGTTGCGAGCCATTGGCTCGGAGGGGATCCGGCGGTTCGGGTCCCAGGACGGCTCCTCGACCGGCATGGTGACGAACTGGATGTTGGTGCGATCCACCTTTTGCAGCACGTTGATGAGCAGGGAGGCGTCCGAGCTGGCGTTTCCGAGGTTGTCGGAGACGTTCACGGCGGAAATCGCGGCCTGCAGGAAGTTAATGAGTGAGCCGGGATCGGTGACGTAGTTCTTGTCTTGCAGCTCGCGTAGCATCGCGGAAATCAGCTGCTGCTGGCGGCCGATGCGCGAAATGTCGGAACCGTCGCCCTGCCCCTTGCGCGAGCGCATGTAGGCCAGCGAGTGAGTGCCCGACAGCTTCCAACAGCCCGGATCGATGTAGAGCTGGGCGGAATCATCGTCGATGCGCCTGGGAATGTTGAACCAGATGCCGCCGAGCGCATCGATCATGTTAATGAAGCCAGCGAAATCAACGACCATGAAGGCGTCGATGGACATACCGGAAAGTTTTTCAACGGTCGACTTCACACACGCGATGCCGGGGGCGATGTCCTCCGGATCATCCCCGCCGTTCGAACCGTAGACCATCGCGTTGTTGAACATGTCGTCGCTGGTCGGCTCGCTCGTGGTGCCGTCGCGGTGTTTACACGAGGGGATATCCACGAGCGTGTCGCGGGGGATGGAGACGATCTGCACGCGGGAGCGGTCCGCGCTGACGTGAATCACCATCGTCGAGTCGTTGCGCAGGCCGGGGACGTCATCTGCGTCGCCCGCGCCCAGCTCGCCGCTGGCGCCGTTGCGCGAGTCGGTTCCGACCACGAGGATGTTGACGGCGCGTCCCTCGAAGGAATCGGGGGTTGCGTTGTTCTGATCGTCAGTTGAGTATGCGTCAATGTTGACGACTCGGTTGGCGAACTGGTTGCTCAATTTGGCGTACACGAAACCCGCCGATGATACTACGAAGAGCACGCCGGCCAGGAGGATGGCGAGCGCGCCGCGCAGGAGGCCGAAGCGTCCGTAGTTGACGGCCGAGTGCTGGATCGGTCGCAGATTCACGTTACTCATCGTTTGTAACCATATCGTTATCTGGCGGGTTTGTCGGGGAATCAGGGCCGTTAGCGGCGCGTTCCACTTCCGGGCCATCAGCGTGAACAGGAGGGTCGACGGCGTTTTCAGGGGTTGTGTCCTCGGGCGGAAGGACGTGCGCGAGGGCGAGCGAGCGAGCCAGCGTTGCCATGCGTGCCTCGGCCCGGGCCTCGCGCCGGTATCCGGTCACCATCTGCGCAATCAATGCGATGACGAGCCCGTAGACGATGAGGTTGACGCCACGCTCCACGCCGATGGCGCGGGCGACCGTGTTGGCCAGCGACGGCACGAGGATCGCCACGATGGCCGCCGCCACGAGGACGCCGATGCCGATGCGGCGCAGAGCCAGGGACGAGGCCGAGGATACCGGGCGCACGAGCCACCACGCGGTGAGTGCGAGGGCGAGGATGAGGAGGACGCGGATGGCGAGGTAGGCGCTCATCGTCCCCCCAACGCCAGGTCGACGGCGATATTGACTGAGTTGAGCAGGGGCTGGCCCTTCGCCCGTGAGTAGTCCGTGTAGGAGATCGTCACGGGGTGTTCCGCGCCGGGCAGGCCACAGGCCGCCAGCTGGGAGATGATCTGCGAGGCGTGCGCCATGCGTGAGTGGGTCAGGTGCACCTGAGCGAGGGCATCGGCGCGTATCACGCGCAGCCCGTTATGTGTGTCCGTGAGAGCCATGCCGGTGCGCAGGCGGGCGATGAGGGCTCCGAGGCGCAGCATCGCGCGCTTGACGGAGCTGACCTGTGCAGTCGCGCCGTCGCGGAAGCGAGATCCGAGGACGAAAGCAAGGTCCTCCTCGCGCGCCCGATCAACCATCGCCGCCGCATCCGCCGGATCGTGCTGGCCATCGGCATCGAAAGTGACGACGTAGCGGGCCCCACGCGCGAGCGCCGCCTCGAATCCGGTTTGCAGGGCGGCGCCCTGACCGAGATTGAGAGGGTGGGTGGCCGTGTAGGCGCCGGCCGCGCGGGCCAGGGCCGCGGTGTTATCCGTTGACGCGTCATCGACGACGAGGACATGCGGGAAAAGGGTACGAACGCCCGCGACGACGCCCCCGATGACGGGCGCCTCGTTGAACGCGGGGATGACGACCCACGTGTCGGAGCGCATCTGCATTCGATTAGTGTCGCACATCGGGGTGGGCACGCGCCTATAGTGAGGGTATTCGTGAACGCACCCGCGCGTGCAGCAACAAGGAGAGGGAAGCACCGTGATCGAGCCCAGCGCCGACGTGGCGCCCAGTGCGATGGTGGCCCCCAGCGCCCGCGTGTGGCACCTCGCCCAGGTTCGAGAAGATGCATCCATCGGCGAAGAGACGATCGTCGGTCGGGGCGCCTACATCGGCGAAGGCGTGCGCGTCGGGAATCGCTGCAAGATCCAGAACTACGCCCTCATCTACGAGCCCGCCTCCCTGGCTGACGGTGTGTTCGTCGGGCCTGCGGCCGTTTTCACGAACGACCACTGCCCCCGCGCGATCAACCCCGACGGGAGCCTCAAGAGCGCGAGTGATTGGCAACGCGTCGGTGTCACTGTCGAACGAGGCGCTGCCATCGGGGCTCGCGCCGTGTGCGTCGCCCCCGTGCGCATCGGCGCGTGGTCGTCGGTCGGCGCGGGCGCGGTCGTCACGTCGGACGTGGCCCCCTACGCCCTCGTCGTCGGCGTGCCCGCGCGCCGCGTCGGGTGGGTCGGCGAAGCCGGCGTGCCTCTCGTGGCCGCCGATGAGGAACCGACGAACGAGGCCGGGGACCGCACGTGGGTGTGTCCGGCCTCGGGACGCCGCTACGTCGAGCGTGGCGGTGCCCTGTCACCCGAGGAGGCCCGTGCCTCGTCCCCGAGCGCACCCGCGACACCCGCCCAGACCCGTGAGGACCAGCCATGACGCAGCCGTTCATCCCGCCCGCTCGCCCGCTGATCGGCGAGGAGGAGATCGACGCGGTCGCGGCCGTTATGCGCACGGGCATGATCGCCCAGGGCCCGCAGGTCGCCGCCTTCGAGGACGAGTTCGCCGCTGCCCTCGTGCCCGGAACCCGAGCCGTCGCGGTCAACTCGGGGACCTCGGCCCTGCACTTGGGACTGCTCGCCGCGGGGATCGGGCCGGGCGACGAGGTCATCGTCCCCTCCTTCACCTTCGCGGCCACAGCGAACTCGGTGGCCATCACGGGCGCGACCCCCGTCTTCGCCGACATTGACCCGCTCACCTTCACGCTCTCCCCAGCCGCCGTCGAAGCCTCGATCACGCCGCGCACGCGCGCCATCATGCCCGTCCACCTCTACGGCCACCCCGCGCCCATGGACGCGCTCCAGGCGATTGCCGCCGAGCACGGACTCATGATTTTTGAGGACGCCGCACAGGCCCACGGCGCGACCCTGCACGGGTGCGCGGTCGGCTCCTTCGGCAGCTTCGCGGCCTTTTCCTTCTACCCGACGAAGAACATGACCAGCGGCGAGGGCGGCATGGTCACCTCCGCCGACCCCGGCATCATCCGAGGCGTGCGCTTGGCACGCAACCAGGGCATGGAGACGCGCTACGCCAACGAAATCGTGGGCCTCAATAACCGCATGACCGACATCCACGCGGCGATCGGGCGCGTTCAGCTCACCAAAGTCGGGGCCTGGACAGCCAAGCGCCAGGAGAACGCCGCGTTCCTGAACGCGCACCTGCGCGGTGTTACCGTCCCTCACGTCGCTCCCGGCGCCACACACGTCTACCACCAGTACACGATCCGCGTGCCCGAGGACCGCGACGGCTTCGCCGATGCCCTGCGCGATGAATACGGCATCGGCTCGGGCGTCTACTACCCGATCCCGAACCACGAGCTGCCCTCCCTGGCCCGCTTCGCCCCCGACGCGGAGCTGCCCGCCACCCGCGAGGCTGTCGCCCAGGTCCTCTCCCTGCCGATTTACCCCTCGCTGACTCCCGCCGAGCTGGAACGCATCGCACAGGGCGTCAACGCGCTCGCGGAAGCGGGGGCCTGATGACCATTCGCCTGGGCATCCTCGGCATCGGCTCGATGGGTCGACACCACGTGCGCAATGCCCGCGCGACCGCCGGAGTGGACCTCGTCGCGCTCGCTGACCCGGGCGGCGACCGCTTCGGCGTCGCCGGTGACCTGCCCGTGCTGGGCGGCGTCGAGGAGCTCATCGAGGCCGGTATTGACGCCGCGATCATCGCCGCTCCCACCGCCCATCACGAGGCCGCAGCCCTCGCGCTGGCCGAGGCCGGGGTACACACTCTCGTCGAAAAGCCCCTCGCCACGAGCGTCGAGGCGGGCCGCCGGATCCGCGATGCGTTCGCGGCCGCGGGCCTCGTGGGCGCCGTCGGCTACGTCGAGCGCTGCAATCCCGCACTCATCGACATGCGTCGGCGCATCGCGGAGGGCCAGCTTGGCGAGATCGAGCAGATCGCGACGCGCCGCCAGTCGCCCTTCCCCGCGCGCATTAGCGACGTCGGCGTGGTGAAAGACCTGGCCACGCACGACGTGGACCTGGCCGCGTGGGTGGCCGGTGCCCCCTACGAGAGCATCTACGCGCGCACGTCCGCGCGCTCGGGCAGGCCTCACGAGGACATGATGGTCGCCTCGGGCGTACTTGCCGGCGGCATCCTCGTCAACCACCTCGTCAACTGGCTCACCCCCTACAAGGACCGTACAACGATCGTGACGGGGGAGCGCGGCGCGCTCGTCGCCGACACGGCGATGGGGGACCTGACCTTCTTTGAAAACGGTCACGCGCCGCTTCAGTGGGACGCTATCGCCGCCTTCCGTGGTGTGAGCGAAGGCCAGGTCGTACGCTACGCGCTCACCAAGCGCGAACCCCTCGCCCTCGAACACGAGCGCTTCCGCGACGCGATCCTCGGCGTGGGCGCCGAGCACGTCACGATGGACGAGGCTCTGGAGAACCTGCGCGTTGTCGAGGCCATCCTGACATCGGCTGACACCGGACGGTCCGTCGACCTGTAGGATGCGGCGCTACCGCGTGAGGTCGTCGTAGACCGCGCGCAGCTGGTGGGTTGCACCGCGCAGTGATCGCTCGCGCGTCACCCACGCCCGGCACGCCGCCGCCCGATCCGCGCGTTCATCCTCCGACCAGGCCAAGGCCTCGTCGATGGAACGGACGAGAGCATTCGGCGAGCGCTCCTGTGTGAGCAGCGAGGCCCCGGGCGCGATCATTTCCGGCGTCCCGCCCGTGCGATACGCGATGACGGGAACGCCGCACGCCTGCGCTTCAAGCAGGACGAGGCCGGCGGCCTCCTGCCGTCCCTGCACCGGCTTCGTGGGCAGGACGAGGACGTGGGCGCGGCGCATCCAGTCGCGCACGCCCTCGCGATCCAGCCGGCCCGTGAACGTCACGTGGGCGGGCGCGCGTTCGCGCAGTGCGCGTGCCAGCGGCCCGTCGCCGACGAGGACGAGGCGATGCGGGCGGCGCCCCACGAGGTCGGCGGACGCCCGGGCCAGGTCGTCCACGCCTTTCAAGTGGCTCAGAGCGCCCACGAACAGGACGATGGGCTCCTCATACGAATCAATGGCTGGCGGGGTGTCTGGCGTCCACCAGTTCGCATCCACTCCCTGATAGTGCACGCTCAGCCGCGCCGGATCAGCTCCCGCGCCCAGCGCGACGTCTGCCAGGTACCGGGAGACAGCCAGCAGTCGGCTCGCACCGTCAAAGGCTGCCGTGCGGTTGCGCGCGTTCCACGCGGCACCCGCGCCGCGCCCGAGCCTCGGATAGGCATCTCCGCCGTGCAGCGTCACCACGAGGGGCACGCCCGTGTGCCGCGCCGCCGCCACGGCAGGCAGCGACCACGTCGCCTGGTGCTGGTGGATAACGTCCGGATCCCACGCGGTGATCGCGTGACACATCCGTCCCAGGCCTCGTGCCTGCGCGGCCACGCGAACGGGGAGAGGACTACCGAGTGCGCGGGGTGCGACCTCGACGATAGGGATCTCCACTGCCGGATCGGCGATGCGCGCCGCGAGCGTGAAAACCCGCCAATCGAGCTGGGGCATCGCCAGGGCGTGCGAGAGCGCGAAGTAGGTCGGGGGAACCAGCAGGGTTCCCTTCGTCAGGGCGACCCTCACGAGTTCCACCCGAGTGTGGGCGCGGAGCGGGGAGCGGGCATGCCACCATCCTAGGGGCAAGCCGCGCGCCCCAGGTGATTAAATGAGTCCATGACGAACGCACCTGCCCGCCCCGCCCGCTCGGGCGTCCTCGCGCAGGTGCTCACCCTCCTCGGCGGTACCCTCCTCGCCCAGGTCATCGCCTTCGTTGCCCAGATCGGCATCGCCCGCCTTTATGCGGACACGGACCTGGGCTACCTGGGCATCTTCACCTCCGCGGCCACGCTCGGCGCGGCCGTCGCGGGTGCCCGCTTCGACCTCAGCATCGTCCTGCCCGCACCCGGCGACGAGGCTTCGGCCCGTTCCCTGGCCCGCCTGGCCTCGCGCTGCGTGCTGGTTGCCTCCGCGCTGGCCACCCTCTGTGCTGCCGCCACCTGGCCGTGGGCGAGCGCGCGCTACGGGGCCGCGCTCGCGGGCTGGATGCTCGCCGTCGGCGTCTCCATCCTGTTCCTGGCGCAGGGGCAAGTGTGCTCCTACTGGCTGACCCGCCACCGCCGTTTTCAGGCGATTGCGAGCTCCTCGGTCGTGCGCTCTGTCGGGATCGCGGCCCTGCAGCTGGCGTGCGGTTTCCTGGCTGACGGTGGCCTGGGCGCCGCCATCGGTGCGACAATCGCTGGCCAGGGCCTCGCCGTCGCCTACCTGTCGTGGCGTGCCCGCGACGCCCGCGAGCGCGAGGCAGAGGATCCGACCCTGCGTGAGGTGGCCTCGCGCTACCGCAAGATGGCGCTCGTCGGTGTGCCCAACGTCGTCGTCGATGCGGTGCGCACGAGCGCGATCCCTCTGCTGATTGCCACGTATTCCGTGGCCTCGCTCGGACAGTTCAACATGGCGTGGCTGGCCCTGCAGGCCCCGGTCGCCCTCATCGCGGGGGCCTTGTCGCAGGTGTACTTGCCGCGCCTGTCGGATACGCCCGCTGGGCAGATGACCCGCGTGGTGGTACGCGTCGGCGGCATCGCCCTGGCCTGCTCGATCCCTGTGTTCGCCCTCCTCGCGTGGGTCAGCCCGGCACTCTTGCCCCTGGTATTCGGGGCGCGCTGGGAGGCGGCCGGATACTTCGCGCGTTCCCTGGCTCCGTGGCTGGCCTTGACGGTGGCGACCTCGCCGCTGTCCAACGTGTTCGTCGCGACCTACCACCAGCGGCGCATGCTGGCCTTCGCGTGCGTGTACTGCGCGGCGCCGCTGATCTGGCTCGCGTGCAGCCCCTACGGCGTCGAGACGACGGTTGCGGTACTGGGGGTGCTGATGGCTGCTCTGCTGGCGGGGATGCTCGTGATGGCTGTCCTGACGGCGCGCGCTTACGACCGTGGGGACGGGCGGCCGACGGCGTAGACGTGGGCGACCGCGTGAAACCTTTGTGAAACGGGCGATCTCGTCGCCTCCTGACACGCCTCTCCCCCCAAAAGTCGCACGTAATTTCCATATGGTCCATTTCTGTGTAAGGTTAAAAACCTTGATATTCCGCCATTTTTAGGAATACTAAGAAAAGTTAGTGAACCCAAATTACGTGCGAGATTTTGGGGAAACTATCGATGTGTCGCTCGCGCGGTGAGGGCTCGCGCGGCGAGGGCTCGCTCGTAGGCCTTGCGCAAGCGCGCCGCGCCCTCCTCCCACGTGGGGATCGCCGGGGACGTGAAGGCATCAATGTCCGCCCGCGTGATGCGCTCCAGGGCGCGCACGAGGTCGCGCCCCGGGTCCTCCAGCACCCACGTGTCGGCCTGATCGCCCAGGTAACGGCGGGCCTCGGACAGGGGAGAACACAGCGCAGGCACACCGGCCGCGAAGGCCTCCATCATCTTGTTGGGCGTGGACATGCGGTGCGACAGGCACCCGGACTCGATGAGGCACAACGCCACGTCAGCCCCGCGCGTCATAGCCAGAACCTGGTCCGGGTCCACGGGAGGCAGGCGGTGGATGTTCGGGTGGGTCGCAGCCGCACGCTCGACCTCGGGCAGCAGGGCACCCGCGCCGACGAAGACCACGTGCGCGCTCTTCACCTGCTCAAACGCCCGCAGAATCAAGGGAATATTGCGCCCAGGCGCCAGGTAACCCGAATGCAGGTACAGGAGTACATCCGCTGGGATCCCCAGCTGCGCGCGCAGGTCGATGACCCCATCCGCGCCCGTTGGTGCGTTCGTGACCACCACCGGATCCACGCCTGGGTAGGCCTCGCGGTACCACTGGGCGATCGACTCGTTGACCACGGACACCACGTCCGCGCGGCGGATATAGCGGCGCTCGATCACGCGCTGGAGGCGCTGGCGCAGCCCCGCCGACCCCACCGTCTCCGTCTCCAACTCGTGCGCGTTATAGGCAAACACCGCGCCCGTGCGCCGCGCCAACGCGTGCGCGAGCGGCAGCAGGAACAGGTTCTGCGCGGAGACAGCCGCAACGCGCTGCCTCGCGAACCGCCGGTACACGCGCGCCCCCCACGCCGCGACGACCCGCACCCCGCCCAGGCGCGCGCCCAGGGATGCGCCCCGGATCCGGGTGAGGTGCACGGTGGGGGCCACGGCCTCGTCCGTGGGCAGACCGCCCTGGTCGATGCCGACGACGTGCGTGCCCGAGAAAAGCGGGGACAGCGAACGCGCGATCTTCACCAGCCGACCGGGCGAGGCCAGGTTCGACGGGTAGAGCAGAAGGTTGAGCGCGCGATCCACGCCCCCATTGTAGGTGGGGCGGGGCACTACACTGGAGGGGAACAACGAGGCCGGAGACGGAAAGGGGACCCCATGCGTATCGCGGTCGTCGGCATGGGCAAGATCGGTTTGCCGCTGGCGGTGCACTACGCGCGCGGCGGGCACACCGTCGTCGGCGTGGACGTGAACCCCCGCGTGGTCGACCTGATCAACGGGGGAGAAGAACCCTTCCCGGGTGAGGCGCACCTCGCCGAGTACCTGCCCCCGCTCGCATCCTCCGGCGTCCTGCGGGCCACCACCAGCTACGCCGAGGCGATCCCGGGCGCCGACGCGGTCGTCATGGTCGTGCCCCTCGTCGTCGATGACGAGAGCCGCCCCGACTTCACCATCATGGATGCCGCGACCCGCTCGATGGCCGCCCACCTCACGCCCGGCACCCTCGTCTCCTACGAAACCACTCTTCCTGTGGGCACGACGCGCGGACGCTACAAGCCCCTTATCGAGGAAGTGTCCGGCCTGGTTGAGGGCCGCGACTTCGACGTCGTGTTCTCGCCCGAGCGCGTCCTCACCGGGCGCGTTTTCGCCGACCTGGCGCGCTACCCGAAGCTCGTCGGGGGCCTGAGCGCATCCGGCGAGGCGCGCGGCGTTTCCTTCTACGAGGCCGTCCTCTCCTTCGGCGAGCGCGACGACCTGCCGCGCCCCAACGGCGTGTGGCCCATGGGCACCGCCGAGGCCGCCGAGATGGCTAAGCTCGCCGAAACCACCTACCGGGACGTCAACATCGGATTAGCCAACCAGTTCGCACGCTACGCGGACGCTGTCGGCATCGACGTCGCGCGCGTCATCGAGGCATGCAACTCTCAGCCCTACTCGCACATCCACCGGCCCGGCATCGCTGTCGGCGGCCACTGCATCCCCGTCTACCCGCGCCTGTACCTG
>FLSB01000404.1_pt2 | contig 17943 bp, 16 predicted proteins | sample 1550551 | NCBI WGS metagenome assembly FLSB01 (sample SAMEA4031774, study PRJEB14383) | metagenome | biome: human; feature: oral; material: saliva | place: Philippines | collected 2014 | reverse complement strand
ACGAAACAGCGACTGAACGACAACACCAAGCGGGAAGAAAAGCTCATTCGACAGATTGCTATCATGATAGCTAACATCCAACAGGTGCAGAAGAAGCGCATGTTATCACTCCGTCATCTGGCTGATCTGTACACAATCATCAAGTACAATGACTACGATGAGGACCGACTGGCTGATGTTTTGCGCCACATGAGGTTATACAGTTTCGCACGGCGTATCATCCAGTTACTTGCTGATAAGTTGCGATTGGAGGAAGGATACATGCCCATCAAACCTCTGAATGACCGTACAACGAGGAGCATCATCAGGCAGAACTTCACACAAAGACACTAAGAAAGAAGGACTAAAACATTACGAACAAGAAAAAGAAAGATTATTCAATGGCATATAAGAAATACGACTTAAAGAAAGACGAACGTTACTTACAGCTGCTCTCACAATCGTTCCCTACGATAGCAGATGCCAGTACTGAGATCATAAACCTTGAGGCAATAGCCAACCTTCCCAAGGGAACTGAACACTTCCTTGCTGATATTCACGGTGAATATCAGGCGTTCCAGCATGTGCTGAAGAATGCTTCGGGAAACATAAAACGTAAGGTTAACGAACTCTTTGGAGACACTTTGCGAAGCACGGAGAAGCGGGAATTATGTACACTTATCTATTATCCGGAACAGAAACTGGCGCTGGTGAAGCGTGAGGAGAAGGACATCAAGGACTGGTATCACATCACAATATACCGCTTAGTAGAGGTTTGTAGGGACGTATCAAGCAAGTATACACGTTCAAAGGTGCGCAAGGCGTTGCCTGTTGACTTCTCTTATATCATCCAGGAGCTGCTGCATGAGCATGCTGATGACAAAGATAAGACCGACTATGTCAGTGCTATTATCTCCACAATCATATCAACAAGGCGCGCAGATGACTTCATTATAGCCATCTGTGAGGTGATACAACGGTTGGTAATCGACCAACTTCACATCCTTGGCGACGTCTATGACCGTGGTCCGGGAGCGCATATCGTCATGGATACACTGAAGGCTTACCACACATGGGACATCACATGGGGTAATCATGACGTACTGTGGATGGGGGCTTATGCCGGAAATGATGCCTGTATATGCAACGTTATCCGTATCGCACTACGCTATGCTAACATGACAACCATTGAGGATGGATACGGTATCAACCTCATTCAGCTGGCTACTTTCGCTATGGATGCGTATGCAAACGACCCTTGTGAGGAGTTCATGCCGAAGGTTTCAAAGGATAACCCACTCGATGAACGCAGTAAAACACTTACTGCACAGATGCACAAAGCCATCAGTATCATGCAATTCAAGATTGAATCGCAGATCATCAGTAGGCATCCTGAATGGAAAATGGACGACAGACGGCTGCTGAACAGCATTGATTACAAGAAAGGAACAATCAAAATAAAGGGGAAAGAATACCCTATGCGGTCGTGCAACTTCCCTACTATCGATCCGAAGAACCCTGATAAGCTGACGAAAGAGGAAGAGGCTATCATTGAAAAACTGCACCAGTCGTTCACATCAAGTGAGAAACTGCGTGGGCATATACGCTCTTTGCTGCGGCATGGCTGTATGTATAACATCTTCAATCATAACCTGCTCTATCATGCTTCCATCCCTTTGACGAAAGAAGGGGAGCTGAAAGAGGTTGAACTGAAGCCCGGATTGAAACTGAAAGGTAAGGAGCTGATGTATCAGACGGGTATGCTTATCCGCTCAGCTTTCCAAGTTCCGACGGATGAAGAGGGCGAGGAAGAGCGTGATTATGCCATTGATTACTTCCTTTATCTGTGGTGTGGACCAGACAGTCCACTCTTCGATAAGGATAAGATGGCTACCTTTGAACGCTATTTCATTGCTGACAAGGAGACGCATCAAGAGGAGAAAGGCTATTACTTCAGCATGCGTGACGATGAGAAAGTGGTGGATATGATACTCGATGAGTTCGGTGTTGAACAGCCTAACCGCCACATCATTAACGGCCATGTGCCTGTTCATGTGGTGAAAGGAGAGAACCCTATCAAGGCAAACGGTAAACTGATGGTCATTGATGGGGGCTTCTCACAGGCTTACCACAAGGAAACTGGTATTGCGGGATACACCCTTGTGTTCCACTCACGTGGCTTCCAGCTCGTTCAGCACGAACCGTTTACCTCCACAGAAGATGCCATTGAGCGTGGAACGGACATTGTTTCTACGATGCAGATTGTGGAGATGAACGAACGTCGTCTGCGTGTTGAGGACACTGATAAGGGGCGGGAATTACGTCACCAGATTGATGCTTTGAAGGAGCTTCTCTATGCTTATCGGTCGGGATTCCTCACAGAACACGAGCGGAAGAACCCACCGAAGATATAAAGAAAGCCCAAGGAAAGGATGATGAGGAGCATGGATTAAAACAAGAGAAGATCTCTCCTCACTTCTAATCGACGGTTTCTCTCCACAGATTACTGCGCCTGCAACGAATGCAACAGGCGCAGTTTTTTGTTTTGAAATACCCTTACAAAAATTAAAGGGGTATTGTTCCCAAATCAGACGATAATCATTAAAAAACGTCTTTGTAACCTTTGGAGAATCAAGTAGTTACAAATAGGCTTGTAAAAGGTGCCCTTTTGCGTTGCAAAACATGCCCTTTTACACTTCAAAAGATGCCCTTTTACATTGCAAAAGGGCATCTTTTACTATGCAAAAGAGCCTCTTTTATTTCCCGAATAGGAATTTATCTTACAATCACCCCATATCTTCCCTGCTTTCATTGGATATCCATCGGCATTGGATACATCCTTTTCCGCATTGCCAAAAAAAAGCTTCGCCACTCCCCTATATTATATAATAAGGTGTAAACATGAAAGAATATCCCCATCGTATAGTATGATATTTAAATTTAATTCGTATCTTTGTGCATTCTTTAGGGAATATAACTAACGAAAGAAACATAATATATAAACATCACATAGAATGGGAAAGATTGCTCTTATTACTGGCGTAACTGGTCAGGATGGCTCTTATTTAGCAGAGTTATTACTCAGTAAAGGTTATGAAGTACATGGTACGATTCGTCGCTCATCGGTTGATTATCGTGAACGTATCGCTCATCTGGAAGGAAAACCACACTTCCACTTGCATTATGCCGACCTTGGCGACTCAATGAGTATCCTCGGTGTGATCAGCAAGGTACGCCCAACTGAGATTTACAACCTCGCTGCCCAGAGCCATGTTCAGGTTAGTTTCGACTCTCCAGAGTTCACTGCTGACGTTGATGCAGTGGGCGTTCTGCGTATCCTTGAGGCTGTTCGCCAGCTCGGAATGACGGAGAAATGCCGTATTTATCAGGCTTCCACATCCGAACTCTATGGTAAAGTGGAGGAAGTTCCACAGAACGAGAACACCCCATTCCATCCCTATAGCCCTTACGCTGTGGCTAAACAGTATGGCTTTTGGATTGTGAAAGAGTACCGTGAGGCTTACAATATGTATTGCTGCTCAGGTATTTTGTTCAATCATGAGAGCGAACGTCGTGGCGAAACCTTCGTTACCCGTAAGATAACACTTGCTGCTGCACGCATCAAACAAGGGAAGCAGGATAAGCTTTATTTGGGTAATCTCGGTTCACTTCGCGACTGGGGATATGCCAAGGACTATGTAGAATGTATGTGGTTGATACTTCAGCAGGACAAACCAGAGGACTTTGTGATTGCTACAGGTGTGCAACACAGTGTACGTGAGTTCTGCTATCACGCCTTCAAACGTGTCGGAATAGAACTCGAATTCAAAGGTGAAGGCATGGATGAGAAGGGTATTGACAAGGCAACAGGTAATGTTCTCATCGAGGTAAGTCCTGATTTCTATCGCCCAACTGACGTGGTAAACCTCTGGGGTGACCCAACAAAGGCAAAGGCAAAGCTTGGTTGGAATCCTAACAGTACCAGCTTTGAGGAGCTTGTCAACCTGATGGTAGACAGCGATATGGCTAAGGTTGCATCTGAAGGTGCCGCTGAAAAGGTTAGAACGAACCTTGAAGAGTATCTGGAAAAGGGTATCGTGAAGTAGCAATAAGGCTCGGAGTGCAGTGCCATCCCTCCCCTTTGGGAGGGTGAAGTGCTGAGGTATAAACAGTTGATGAGTAAGCAACAGAACACATTATCGGGCTCTTTTGTCTTCAGAAGAAGATGCTGATTGGAGTCGATGGAGGGTTTCATACGGGCAACATCAGACTGACTCAGATAGCACTTCGAACGCATGTAAGTTTTAAACAATAATATAATAAGGTATATTCCGCCATCTTTCCGCTTCTGATATAGAAGGTTACAGCACCTATATGTGGGACATTCGTAAAGAGAAACCACATTCCTTTAGGCGCTTTCTCCCCACAGGGAGGGTTGAGACGGGGCTTTTTTCTTATGGATAAGAATAGTAAAATATACATTGCTGGGCACCATGGGCTGGTTGGATCAGCCATTTGGAACAACCTAAAGCAAAGAGGTTACACCAATCTTGTGGGCAGAAGCCACAAGGAACTCGACCTGACTGATCAGCAGGCAGTAAAGAAATTCTTCGATGAAGAGCGTCCTGACGCTGTCGTTTTGGCTGCAGCCTTCGTCGGAGGCATCATGGCTAACTCGCTATATCGCGCTGATTTCATCATGCAAAACATGAAAATACAGTGCAATGTCATTGAACAAAGCTATCTACATGGCGTAGAAAAGCTGCTATTCCTTGGTAGTACGTGCATCTATCCTAAGAATGCTCCACAGCCAATGAAGGAAGATTCGCTGCTTACATCACCTCTTGAATATACCAATGAGGAGTATGCCATTGCAAAGATTGCCGGACTGAAGATGTGTGAAAGCTATAATCTGCAGTATGGAACGAACTATATCGCTGTCATGCCAACCAACCTCTACGGTCCGAATGACAACTTCCATCTGGAGAATTCACATGTTATGCCAGCGATGATGCGCAAGATTTACCTCGCAAAACTTATCCATGAGCATGATTGGGAGGCTATTCGTAACGACATGAACAAGCGTCCTATCAACCCAACTGACAAGCTTCGGGCTGAGATTGGAGAAGGAAATGTGGACGGAAAGAACACGGAAGAGCGCATACTAAAGGCCCTTGCCTTCTACGGAATAGAAGATAATAAGGTGACATTGTGGGGCGATGGCAGTCCACTTCGTGAGTTCCTGTGGAGTGAAGACATGGCTGATGCCAGCGTATATGTGCTGTTGAATGTCGATTTTAAGGACATCATAGGTATCGAGAAGTACTCAAGTGTCTTCTATGGAGCAAAGATTGACGGTGCTGTAGACCGTAATAACTCGGAAGGAAGAGGTGGTGCTATCCCTTCATTGGGCGAGATCCGCAACTGTCACATCAATGTTGGAACGGGTAAAGAACTGACCATTAAGGAGCTGGCAGAGCTTGTTAAGAAGACCGTTCACTTCACTGGAGACATCATTTGGGATGCAGATAAACCCAACGGAACGCCCCGTAAGCTCATTGATGTTGAGAAACTCCATCGCTTAGGGTGGACACATAAGGTTGAAATAGCCGATGGTGTGGAGAAACTTTACGAATGGTATCAACAGAGTTTGAAGTAAAATGAAGTGTCTTCCATCCCTTTTCATCGCATGAGAAGGGGTGGAAGACATCTTGTTTTCATACTTTTCATGGTGTTGCTGATGGGTTTTCGCATTGTCCACACACATGTAATACTTGATAAAGTCCCGAAGTTGCGGGTGTCGTTGATGGGTTTTCGCATTGTCCACACACATGAAATCAACCCTCTCTTACAAGGGAATACGATGCTTTTCAATACCGATAATCATAACATCTACCTATAATTTCACAAAAACTATTACTATTATGAGAAAACATCTATTGTTAATAGCGGCAATATTAACCGCAACAAACATGGTAGCACAGAAGATTATTTATCCTCAAGCACCCAAAGATGGCACAGTAGATACGTACTTTGGCGTGCAAGTTCCTGACCCTTACCGCCCTTTAGAGAACGATAGTTCACGCGCAACTGCCGACTGGGTGAAGGCTGAAAACAAGATAACACAGGATTATCTGTCCCGTATTACCTTCCGTTCTAAGCTCCTTAAGCGCATGAAAGAGCTTGTAAACTATGAGAAAGTGTCTGCTCCGTCTTACATAAAGCAAACAGGTAAGTGGTATTTCTATAGGAATAGCGGTCTACAAAACCAAAGTGTGATGTACGTTATGGACCGTTTGGGCGATGAAAAGAACGCCCGTGTCTTCCTCGATCCTAACAAACTGTCAGACGATGGTACGGTAGCTTTGAAGGGAATCAGCTTCTCTCACAACGGGAAATACGCTGCTTACAGTATCTCACGCAGCGGAAGTGACTGGCAAGAGTTCTACGTTATGGATGCAAAGACGGGCAAATTGCTTGATGATCACATTGTTTGGGCGAAATTTTCGGGTGCTTCCTGGCAGGGAGATGGCTTCTATTACAGTGCTTATGACGCACCACAGAAGGGGCGAGAGTTCAGCAATGTCAACTCAATTCAGAAGATTTACTATCACAAAATAGGCACTCCACAGTCGCAGGATGTCCTCTCCTATCAGAATCCTGCTAACCCAATGCGCTTCTATTCGGTGTATGTAAACCAAGAAGAGACGATGATGTTCCTCACGGAAAGCGGTGCCGGATCAGGTAATAACGTATATGTTCGCGACCTACGCCAGCCCAACAGCCAGTTCATTCAGATGACATCCAACCTCGATCTACAGTATAGTCTGGTTGAAACCATCGGAGATAAGATGTATTTCCTTACCAATGACGGTGCTCCAAAGAACCGTTTGATGGTCACAGACCTTGCTCATCCGGGCTTCAACGAGTGGAAAACGCTTGTTCCAGAGGCTAAAGACATGCTTGAAAGTGTGACGTTTGCCGACGGAAAGATGATTCTTAACTACATGAAAGACGCTTCAAGCCACGCTTTCGTCTACTCTTTAGATGGTAAACAACTGTCGGAAATCAAGTTCCCAACCTTTGGTAGCGCGGGCTTCTATGGTGAAAAGGACCGTAAGGAAGTGTTCTTCTACTTCTCATCCTTCACCGTTCCTGGTTCAATCTACCAATATGACCTCGCAACTAACACCAGTAAGGTGTATGTTTCACCAAAGGTTAAGTTCAATGAGAGCGACTATGTCAGCGAACAAGTGTTCTATCCAAGCAAGGATGGCACACGTATTCCACTCTTCATCACCTATAAGAAGGGTTTGAAACGCAATGGTAAGAACCCTGTTTATCTATATGGTTACGGTGGATTCAACATCGCTATGCCTCCTTATTTCTCATCAAATCGCATTCCTTTCCTTGAGATTGGCGGCATATATGCCCAGGCTTGTCTGCGTGGTGGTAGTGAATACGGAGAGGAATGGCACCTTGCTGGAACGAAGATGAACAAGCAGAACGTCTTTGACGACTTCATCTCAGCTGGTGAATGGCTGATAAAGAACAAATATACAAGCAAGGATTACCTCGCTATCGTGGGTGGTTCGAACGGCGGATTGCTCGTTGGAGCCTGCATGACACAGCGTCCTGACCTCTTCAAAGTATGTATTCCAGAGGTGGGAGTAATGGATATGCTGCGCTATCATAAGTTCACCATCGGTTGGAACTGGGCTCCTGACTATGGAACAAGTGCTGACTCGAAGGAGATGTTCGAGTATCTGAAGGGCTATTCCCCACTCCATAACCTCCGACCAGGTACTCATTATCCTGCTACACTCATTACTACTGCGGACCATGATGACCGTGTTGTACCTGCACACTCTTTCAAATTTGCAGCTACTTTGCAAGCTGATAATGCAGGAAACACGCCAACGCTCATCCGTATTGACACCAAAGCAGGACACGGAAGTGGGAAACCTCTGTCGAAACAGTTGGAGGAACAGGCTGATATCTACGGCTTTATCCTTTACAACATGGGGCTAAAATATTGATAAACAAGTGGAAAAGGAGTTAGAGAAGTGAAAGAGTTTAAGGTTTAAAAGGGAAGAAAAGAGGGTAAAGACACCACCGCTGTTCCGATCGATGATGAGTAATCCGTACATGAACTCACCAGAAGAAACAGTCTGAAAAAACGTCTTTAACTTCTCCAACTCCTATGATTCCCCGACTTCTTTCGCTACTTTAACTCCTCTAACAATGCTTATTCATCAACTTCTCTCGCTCCTTCTAACACACTAAAAAGAAAGAAATGCAAATCATACTGGCATCAGCAAAGATAATGAACAGCACCACTGAGGTGCAAGTACCCGATACTCATCAGCCTTGTTTCCGACAAGAAGCGGGACAATTGGCGTTGGAATTGGGTGAGATGTCAGCAGAAGAGCTTGCTACAGAGCTGCATTGCAACAAGAAGATAGCCGTGGAGAACAAGCTGCGATACCAGGATTTCTTCAACGAAAAAGCAACTTTACCTGCAATATTGGCGTATTATGGACAGGCATACAAGTGTCTGAAGGCACAGGAATACAGTAAAGACGACCTTCGTTATGCTGATTCTCATCTTTGGATAACGAGTTTTCTCTATGGTTTGCTGCGTCCTTTAGACCTTATTCATCCCTATCGGCTGGAAGGAAAGACGAAACTTCCATCGGCTGATGGTGCCAATATGTTTGCGTATTGGAAACCCCGACTGACGGATATGCTGATCGATGCGGTGAAGAAGGACGACGGAACGCTTGTTCATCTGGCTACTGAGGAGTTTCAACATCTTTTCGATTGGAAAAGAATCCTGAAGGAAGTGCATGTCATCCAGCCCCTTTTCATGGTTGATCAGGGTACTCGGTTGAAGGCTGTCAGCGTCTATGCAAAGAGTTGTCGGGGAGCAATGACGAGCTTCATCCTGCGCAACCGACTCTCCTCACCAGCTGATTTGCTGGGTTTTGAGTACGAAGGCTTTACGTATCAAGCCAACTATGGCGACGCCGAACACCCACATTTCATCTTAAGAGCATAACAGATCCCAACCGCAAAAGTCAATTCTTAAATATCAATTCACATCATGTCAATAGAAGAATATCGCCAAGAAATCCTCTCAATACTCCTCAATGTAAAGAACAAAAAGGGCGAACCACGCTTTGATGAAGCATCAGCTAAGGAGCTGCTTCGCCAACTTTCAGATGAAGAACTGGAGGAAGGTATGCTCTTTAATACGCCTGAAGACGTGGCTGAAGTGCTCTCCGAGGTGGGGAAACTCTGACAGTTACGACTGTCAGGGAGCTGCAAGGCTCATCTTCATGGTTTGCTCCTGAAAGAAGAAAGATATGCAAATGGTTCTTTTGAAATATCCTTACATATTTCAGCTCGCCATTGATTGAAAATCCAAGTAAATCCTATTAAAACAGGCTTTGTAACTATCAAGGAATCAAAAGGTTACAAAGAGGCTTGTAAAAGGTGCCCTTTTGCGTTGCAAAACATGCCCTTTTACTCATCAAAAGGTGCCCTTTTACAATGCAAAAGGGCACCTTTTGCATTGCAAAAGAGCATGTATTGGTTAGCAGACCATGAAATTCTATTACATACACTGTCCTTCCTCGCTCTCTGGTTCTATATAAGCACGAAAAGAAAGAAGCAACCCCTGCAGTGAATTTTTCAGTTTCCTGCTTTACGCTTTTGTTCTTTTTGAGTCTAACAGACTGGTCCTTTAATATCTATAGAATCATTATAAACATGGATAACCTACGTTATTTATAGCCCATTTCCCTCCCTATTTTTTCTAATTCTATACTTGCAAATATTACAAATAATACGTAACTTTGTAGAGTCTTACGCAAGACACTGGATAACTTGAAGATAGTAGATTACCTGAGACATTAGAAAATGTAAAGAACTCTCTTAGACATTAAGATGCAAGGGATTATCTAAACACACAATTATAATTATTAAAAACAAACAGGTTTCATGGCAACAAGGATAGCTTTTTTCGATGCAAAATCGTATGACAGAGAGTCATTTGATGAGGTAAACAAAGATTTTAATTTCGATATTCGCTACTACGAGGAGCGTTTAAGTATCAGTACTGTACCCTTGGCAAAGGGAGCTGACGTGGTATGTATCTTCGTTAACGCTGAGTGTGACGCACAAGTGATTGATGAGTTGGTGGCAAATGGCGTTAAACTGATTGCACTTCGTTGTGCTGGTTTCAACAATGTTGACCTCAAAGCAGCCGAAGGTCGCATCAGAGTAACACGTGTTCCTGCTTATTCACCACATGCTGTTGCAGAGTATGCAGTGGCGTTGATGCTGAGTTTGAACCGTAAAATCTATCGTGCTGTGAACCGTACACGTGATGGAAACTTCACCTTGCACGGTCTGTTAGGCTTTGATATGTACGGCAAGACGGCTGGTGTCATTGGTATGGGACGCATTGCCAAGGAGCTGATCAAGATTCTTCACGGCTTCGGAATGAATGTGATGGCGTACGACTTGTACCCAGATGAGGAGTTTGCAAAGCAATATGGCGTGAAGATTGTACAGTTGGATGAACTCTATGCCAACAGTGATATCATCTCATTACACTGTCCGTTGACGCCAGATACGAAGTTCTTGGTCAACAAAGACAGCATCGCCAAGATGAAAAAGGGCGTGATGATTATCAATACTGGGCGTGGTCAGCTCATTCATACAGAGGATCTTATCGAGGGATTGCGCACAAAACAGGTTGGATCAGCTGGTCTTGACGTGTACGAAGAGGAAAAAGAATACTTCTATGAGGACAAGAGTGACAAGATGATTGACGATGATGTCCTGGCTCGTTTGCTCATGGTTCCAAACGTTGTTCTCACCTCTCACCAGGCATTCTTCACCAAAGAGGCTCTCTATAACATTGCCGTTTCAACGCTCAACAGTGTGAAAGAGCTTGAAGAAGGCAAGGAGCTGAGCTGTGAAGTAAAGCATTAAGAGCTTGAAGAAAGCAAGGGTCTGGACTCGAAATGAAGTGATTGAAACTTCAAGAAGATAAGCTTTTGAACTTGAAAATGAGGTATTAAGAACTTCAAGGAAGCAGGGTTCTCAACGCAAAATGAAGTACTAAGAGCTTCAAGAGGATAAGCTTTTAAACTTGAGAATGAGGCATTAAGAACTTCAAGAAAGCAGGGTTTTAAACACGAAAGGAAGTGAACGGAGCTTGAAACGGACGGTTCTTGAAATGGGATTCACCGCCTCTTTCAACAGTTTCGTTACACATATATATATTGTATCATCATGCATATATATAATAAGGTGGGCACATGCAGTATGGCAAAGTGCCCACCTTATCACGTAATACACGTAAAGCATTCGTATATGTAATTACCTTAGATAACGATAATAAATACTATTTAACGCGCAATTCTTTGAAGATTATATTTATTACTATATCTTTGCCCCGTTTTAAAGAGTAATAAGAAATCAGTAAATTGTATTCATTAGATATTTACTAAACTAAAAAAAGAAAGTTATGAAAAAGGTTTTATTCGCAGCATTGATGATGTTTTCATCAGTAGGAGCATTCGCTCAGCACGCAGTTGGTTCATTTAATCTTCAGCCAAAGATTGGTGTTAGTATCGCAAACCTTACTGACATGAAGGATTCTGACCCACGTGTAGGCCTCGTTGCAGGTGTTGAAGGTGAGTATCAGGTTAGCGATATCTTCTCAATTAGCGCTGGTGCACTCTATTCTATGCAGGGTGCTAAGAGCACAGTATCAGCTTTAGGCCAGTCAGCAACAGCTACTACGAAGCTTGATTACATCAATGTACCTATCATGGCAAACGTTTATGTTGTCAAAGGTCTTGCTGTTAAGTTGGGTATTCAGCCTGGTTTCAAGGTTAGTAGTACTGTAAAGACAGATCTTAATACCTCTATTGGCTCAACAACTGGTAGCCGTGACATCAAAGCACAGTCTGTTGATTTCTCAATTCCAGTAGGTGTTTCTTACGAATACAGCAACTTCCAGCTTGACGCTCGTTACAACTTGGGCCTCACAAAGGTATTTGAGAACGGTAAAGATAAGAACAGTGTATTCCAGATTACACTTGGTTATAAGTTCGATTTGTAATCAGAATTACACATCATAAACCATAAAAGAGGGGACGATTTATCGTCCTCTTTTTTGTTTTTAGTCAATGAATAACACACGAATGAGACTAAATCAGGCTCTATTTGTATGAAAATACAGTTTTTTTTCGTATCTTTGCGGCCGATTGTATCAGTCCATTTAAAATTAACTTTATGAGTTATCAGTTTGCGAAATACGCAACCCACTATCGTAATCTCACTTATTTAGGCGTCCCAATCATCATTGGTCAGCTGGGAAACATTATCCTTAGCTTTGCCGATACACTGATGATCGGGCATCATAGTACGCAGGAATTGGCGGCAGCAGCCTTCGTTAACAACATGTTCAACCTCGTTATCATCTTCGCTTTGGGCTTTACTTATGCCGTAACAGCGCTTGTTGGCAACCTATATGGGCAGGAAAAGACGGGAAGAATTGGTGAATTGATGAAGAGTGCAGTAGCTGCTAACACGTGTATGGCACTGATTCTGGTAGCGGGAATGTCCCTACTCTACCTTAATCTGCACCGTTTAGGACAGCCGGAGGAGCTCCTTCCGCTGATGCGTTCCTACTTTCTGATACAGTTAGTGTCGTTGCCTTTCGTGTGTTGGTTCAATACTTTCAAGCAGTTTGCTGATGGAATAACCGACACAAGGCTTCCTATGTGGGTGCTGATAGCAGGAAACGTGATGAACGTATGCGGCAACTGGGTGCTTATATATGGTAAATTCGGCTTCCCAGAGATGGGACTTGACGGTGCAGGACTGTCCACTATGGCATCCAGAATCATGATGACTGTCGTGATGGCTACCATCTTTTTCTTTAGTAAAAGGTATAAAGAGTATCACAAGGGATGGCAACAAGGCAAGATTAACCGTACTGATTTCAGACAGATCACGTCTATCGGACTACCGCTTGCACTGCAGATGGGTATGGAGACGGCAGCCTTCAGCTTATCAAGTCTTATGGTTGGATGGATCGGAACGACGGCTTTGGCAGCGCATCAGGTGATGTTGACCATCTCACAGTTGGGTTATATGATCTACTACGGACTGGCTTCTGCTGTGGCAGTACGCGTCAGCAACTTCATGGGACAGCGTGATTATGAAGCCGTAAGACGCAATGTCACAGCTGGATTCCACCTTGTTCTGCTGCTTGCTGTGGTTACTTCGGTCCCAATCTTCCTGCTCCGAAACAGCATTGGAGGGTTGTTTACCGACAATGCAGCCGTTACATCCATGGTTTCTTTGACCGTTATACCCTTTATGGTATATCAGTTTGGCGACGGATTGCAGTGCAATTACGCCAACGCCATGCGTGGAATAGCCTATGTGAAACCACTGATCTGGATTGCTTTCATTGCCTTTTTCATTGTTTCCCTACCCTTAGGTTACTTGCTGGGAATACAGTTAGGCTATGGATTAGTAGGTATATGGTTTGCCTTCCCGTTTGGTCTTACGACGGCAGGCGTGCTCTATTACCTCTATTATAAGAAGGGATTAAGACAGATTGAAGCACGATAAAACAATTACCCCCAGCTCCTCTCCGAAAGGAAAGACGCTGGGGGTAACTGTTTTCTGACGGTTTTAACCCTTGTAATGGATTGCTTCCATGAACCGTTGGATGACTTCTGGCTTACCAGTATGCTTGCCATTGTCCTCTGATATCTTGCAAGTATCGTTATAGAAAGGCCATAACTCCGTTATTTTCACCGACACCAGCTTGATAACTATATTCATTGGCTTCACGTGAGGGAAGTCATTCGTGAAGTGAGTACCGATACCGAAGGATGGTTTCACCTTACTTTCAGCATACTTCTGTATCTCTATCGCACGGTCAGTGTCCAACGCATTGGAGAACAACACCTGCTTATCACGGGCGTCAATACCGAAGGATTTATACTTATCAATGATCTTTTCCAACTGCTCAATGTTGTCTCCAGAGTCAACACGAAGCCCTTTGAACTGGTTGGCAAAGTCCTCTGAGAAGTTATAAGAGAAGATATCCCAACCGAAAGAATCGTAAAGATAAGTTCCAAGTGCACCACGATAGGTCTTACGCCATGCTTCCATAGCCATGTAATTCGCCATTTGCGGACCGAACATACCACCGATTGCACAGATAAACTCATGCGCCATGGTGCCGACAGGCATCAGATCATACTTCATTGCAAGGTGGATATTACTCGTTCCAACGAACCTTCCCTTCCACTTACGGCTCTCATAGCAGTCTTTCATAGCACGGACGGCAGTGTCTTCAGCCACTAAACTGGCACGACGACGTGTACCAAAGTCGGAGAAAACACACCCTGCTTCAAGCAAACGTTCAGCCTTATGATAGGTCTTATCATATAGTTCCTGATAATCAAAGCCTTGTGCTTGCTCATTAAAGAGGTAAAACAACTCTGAAACAATAGCCAAAACCTTCACTTCAAGTAGGATTGTATCAGCCCATAAGCCCTCAAACTCAATGTGCAAATGGCCTTCTTCGCTTTGCCAAACCTTCACCCAATCACGTGAAAAGCGGAATCCTCGGAGGTAAGTAAGGAACCATTCTGGAAGATAATTGCATTTTCTGCGGAGGAAACGGATCTCTTCATCGGTGATAATGACGGACTCAAGCAATGCTATCTGGTGTTCCACTTCACGCGCAAAGCCCTCTGGATAAACCGTATCATCACGGTCTACAAACTGATAACATACGTGTGCACGTGGGAAATTGTCAATGACGGCACAGCACATGGTCAACTTGTAGAGGTCATCATCTGTGAAATATTGGATAATTTGTCGCATAATATGTATTTTTTTTCAGGTGTCAAAAGTATAAAAAAGATATGGAAAGACAAAGCGTTTTATGGAAAAATGCCGATTGATGGGCTTCTTCCACAGATTACACGACACAAAGCTACATGCTGTAACATTGCAGAAGAAAGCATGGGATACGCTGCTTTCAATCGGCAGACAGGAGTACCTGGCAGGGCGGGGAGAAGACATTATGTAATAAAAAATCGTAGTGTATAAAACAATACATGCCCTTTTGCATTCCAAAAGGGCATGTTTTGCAATGTAAAAGGTGCCCTTTTGAAGTGTAAAAGGGCACCTTTCGCAGGTCAAAAGGGCGTCTTTTACAACCCTATTCATAACCTACTGATAGTCTTAAAGTTACAAACCAGAAAATGAACGCTTTCGTTTGATTTTAGAATTTATATATATGTTAGTTTTGTAAAGGTAATTCTTAGTACAACAATACTTAGCTTAGATTATACGTATGTACGCTCACCCCCTGTGCAGAAGGAAGGTAATTGATTCCCCACCAGCACATCTGAAGCAGACAGAAGGCTATGATCAGCACCCACAACGCAGGACGAATGTCGCGCGAACGGTACTGACGATAGTGTACATAGACCAGATAGGAAAGCCAAGTGATGGCTGCCCACGTCTCTTTAGGGTCCCATGACCAGTAATGTCCCCATGCTTCTTTCGCCCAAAGGGCACCCATGAGCATGCCAAGGGTCATGAAAGACAATCCAACATAGGTGAGATTATCAGTAATCTCCATCTCTTTCGTAGTGTCATTGCCTTTCTTGAAGAAGAGCAGATACACTGACATGACCACCGCAGCACCCAAAAGTGCATACGCCATCATGTAGACTATGACGTGAGGAGCAAACCATGGACTCTGCAAAGCAGGCATAAGGGTCTTGGAATGAATCTCTGGTTTGAAGAGATTGACGCATACAAAGACGGTTGCAAGGAGTGTTGAGAAACTCAATATCCACTTGTATTGCCAACGACTGTAGACAATGACGCCTGCCAAAGGAAGGAAGAAGCTGTACCAAAGACGCGTCTCTCCCATCGTACGGAGCGGTGGACGTTCCAAAGTTATCCACATAATAAGGATGTAAGCAAAGAAAATGGCGAGTCCAAAGCCTGTGGTGGCAAAAGCCAAAGCACGACGATTGCGCCATGCAGCCCATGCACCTGTTGCCCACAAGACTACTGATACCAATGCGAAAATAATGAAATAACTCCAGATCATGGCTCTACCTCCTTCTTACGACTTGCTGTCAGGAACATCCCAACAGAACCTATTAATAACATGAATATACCTATATAAACTACTGGTAACCAAGGATCGGTCACTAATTCGAAGACACTCAGATTGCTCCATTTGCCCATCTGCTCGTTATAACTGAGCTGATAAATCTTCCAACCCTCAATGGTGAAAGGCTTGTTGACCTCAATCTCTGTCTGAATGTTCTGTCCACTTTGGGTGTAAATATTAACAAGTGAAGCGAAACGACGTGGTTCACGGTTGGGCATGGCTAACATTCGGCCGTCTTTCAGGCGCAATGCTTGATAAGGGAAGAGGTAACTACCACTGGTAATCCAGCCCGTCACAACTTGCTTCTGACCTTTTATCAGATTCGTATCACTACTACCGTTGGCATTGACACCCCTCGTCACTCTTACCAATAACGCACAAGCTGAACCGGAAGCATCACTGGCAATGTAGCCATCCTTGTTCCTTGCCTGTCCTAAAGAGTCCATACGGATGTTACCCATCATACCTTCGGGCATCTTACCGATCATCTTACTGAGCATAACAGGTACTGCATTGTCAATGCGTTTGAGTATATCTATCTTGCAATCAAGCAGTTGTCCGCTCTTCATTCCATTATCAACAAGTAGGTTCTCGGGCTTGTCCTGAGGAAGAGGACGCCCTGTCTTGTCAATCAACATGAGCTTAGGAGGATACTCATCAATGGTGAATTTCTCCAGTTGTATAGCCACAGGAAGCTGATGAACATTGTTAAACGCATCCAAACCACGCCACTCTGGCTGACCAGTTTCGCAATACATCTTCACACGAAGCATGTCTGCACTACCGAGTGTGCCACATGTCAGAATGAGAAACAGCCCGACATGGCTTACCAATGTGGGGAAACGACGCCATGAGAAACGTACTATCTGGTTGATAGTGACCTCGCCTACGATAGCTGTCATCCATACATAAACTAAGATAAATGGCCAGAAACTGAGCATTTTCGTTAGTCCGACAGGATCCATAGGACGCTTTCCTTCTGCCACTTGCTTGGTAACTCCCATGATAAGAGTGAGTATTGCCGCAGCTGCAATAGCAGGTATCGCCGCTTGCATGGTGGACATGAAGAGGCAGAAATACGACCGCTTACGTAACAAAAATGCTACGATAAGAAGGAAAACGAATAAGATAAGAGTGATAAAATTGGCTGGCCAAGCGAAGAGTCCCCACTCTAAGGGACCTAATGTTACCTGTAATAATCCGCCTGTAACCAATAATCCAGCGACGATTGCTGTACCTTCTTTCAGAGTATAAGGCTTATTCCACATAGATACTATTGATATTTGATACTAAAATGTTCACTGATGAAAGTGTTGAAAACCCTTTTCTAATATTTTAAAGCTCATGCCCCAACCCGTTTATAACCCGTGGTTGGCATCTGATTGCTTATCTTTTAAACCATTTAAAAGCCCATGATTGGCACTCGATAGCTTGTCGTTTATACCATTTAAAGCTCATGGTTGGCACTCGATTGTTTATGGTTGAAACTATATCAAGCCATGTGATTAACATGTAATAGTTTACCATTTAAACCATCAAAAGTCCACGGTTGGCATGGATTTGCTTGTTCCTTAAGCCACCCAAAGCCCACGATTAGCATGGATTTGCTTGTCCGTTAAACCGCCCGAAGACCACGGTTAGCATCTGATTGTTGATGGCTGAAACTATATCAAGCCATGTGATTAACATGTAATAGTTTACCATTTAAACCATCAAAA
>FLSB01008475.1_pt1 | contig 17982 bp, 16 predicted proteins | sample 1550551 | NCBI WGS metagenome assembly FLSB01 (sample SAMEA4031774, study PRJEB14383) | metagenome | biome: human; feature: oral; material: saliva | place: Philippines | collected 2014 | reverse complement strand
AGTCGGAACGTTCAAAAGTCATTCCTTCTTCCTCTAATAGATAGATTATTTTCCGTAGTGTTGTCATTTTTAAATTTTGCTCATCAGAAAAGTCTTTAAGGGTACGACTAGTAGTTTTAAGTAACATATTAGACTCCTGAGTTTCTTTTTCAGTTTGAGTTTGTGATGTGAATTCTTTAAAGACAGAGAATTCTTTTCCTTCAAATTCGATAATTGGTATTTGTGAGTAAGCATTATAGAAGGAGAAGCCTTGATCAAGTGGAACATAAGGTGAGAAAAATTCGCCCGCTAAATCACCGTTGTTAGCAATATACCCCCGACCTTTAATACGGATACCGTTGATTTCATCTAGCTTTTTAAATTCTTTTGTTTTATTTGCATCTCCAAACATCATGTCATATCCTGTTGATTCTAAATGACCGATGGAGAGACGCTTCATAAAGTTGTCTCTAAGGGCTGTTTTGATAAATTCACCGTCAGGCCGTTGCATTGCAAAAATGATGAAGACGCCAGCTTGACGGCCTTCTAGGACGAGTTGAGATAGATATTCCATGAGTTCAGCTTGTTGGCTATAATCACGGTCTATTTTTGCCATGAGAGCTGCCCATTCGTCTACTAGAATGAACTTTGGTTTCATATCATAGTGCGTAAAGTTCTTACCAGCTTGAAATTTAGGGGAAGAAGACATTAATTTATAGCGTTTTTCCATAAACTCTACATTTTCTTTAAAACAGTTAATGATATCCTCTTTACTAGTATAGACTCGGTTATGAAAGACTGGTATCTTTTTTAAACCAGCTAAGTCAGAGTTTTTGGGATCACAAATATCAATAAATCCAATTTTAGCGAGTGCATAGATGATAGTCATGAGGACAACAGTTTTACCTCCACCGGTTCCACCGCCAATGAGAAGATGAGGCTCTTCAATAAAGTCCCAAGTTACATCTTTCATGAGTTGTAGTTTCGAACCTTTGACTATAACATTATCAATAGAAATACGACTATCGATACGATTGATAGCAATTTCATATTTGATAAAGCGTTTATCAAAAGTCTTGTTTCGAAAATCTCCATTAAACATTACTTCAAGAGTAGAACCAAGGTTTAAGAAACGATCCTGAAATTTATTCCCTTCTAAGATAAAGCTAATTTCAATTTTATATGGTGATTGTTTTAGATAAACTTGGGGAAGTTCAATCTTTTCACTAATCTTATTTTCTCGTTTAATTTTTTTTGATAGATAGAGATTATTCTCTAATAAAAAACGAGATAAAATACGTAAGCTATTCATTTTTTGAAAGAATAGTAGCTTCTCGTAACAAAGGTGATTAATGAACCAAGCAAGAATAGAAGAACTAAAGAATACAGCGCCTATAACATAAACTTGTGGTAGGGGATAAATTTTTAACTCTTCTAGATGAATGTAAGTATAAAGGCTAATAGCAAATAAAAAAGGAAACCACAGAATTAACCATGTGATCCCCTTAATTTTTCGGTGAATGATTCGAACTCTTTGTCCTCGATAGGTAAAGAGTTTCATAGTATCTCACCTCCTAATTTTCTTTTTTATGTTCTACGGGTTTGTTTTCCTTGGATGGAGTGCCTCCTGTTTTTTTCTTAATTTTAGAAGCAAATAATTTGAAGATATCATTTCTATTTACATGAGTATGTGTAATGACAATGTCTTCTAATTCAATTTCTTCACGATATTTTAGGCCAAGATCTTCAATTTCAGATTCTGACATGTCTGCAATAGTAAAGAAAAGTGTCTGATGTTGTTCAGAAGAATGAATCGCAACAACAATACCACGGACTTCTCCGGTATTGATTTGAGCAAATGAACCGTCAGGATTTCGTTGTGAACGGTCCTCCTCAAAGATAATATCTGGTCCTTCAATTCCACGGAAAGTCAATTTGCCAAGGACTTGGGGAACGTCTAAACCATCAGTGATGACGCGATAAGTTTTGTCAGCAATTTGTAGTTTTTCTCCGTAGTTTAATCCAATTTTAGCCATTTAATTTTCTCCTTTGTTTATTTATTTTTTCAGTACTAGTTTTTCAGCAAAAACATTAAGTGCGGGTGCAACAGAATTTCCATTTAGAGAAGAGTCTGATAGGAAGATAGGGTTAATTACTTCTACAAGAGCATCTTCTGGGAAGACTGTGGTAGAAGCAGGTGTGATAACATGGAAGGAACCATGTGTTTCACTATTTAAAATATGACGTTGATATTTACCTTCTTTTCCAAAGATAAAACGAGGGGCATTTCCCAATTTTTCATAGTAAGCTGGGCCGATAAATTCTGGTTTCATTTTTAGTGTTTCTGGGATCATAAGTATTTTCCTTTCTGATTGTAAAATAAAAAGAGCTAAGCTAATTGCTTCACTCTTGAGTAGTAATGAGTAAAAAGTTTTCGTTTAAACATTCTTGTATAAAATTGTACTTCACCATGAGCAAAGCCAGTAAGCAGTGATTGGTTGGCAAGTTTATCTAAATCCTTTTGGGCTTGATGATAGAGTTGCCCCTGGAGTTGTTCCGATGAGGAAAAGATATCATAGGTGAAAATGTAGTTTTTATAAATTCGTTCACATTGTTGTGCGAAAAAAGTTAGTCATAGTGTTCTCCTTTATTGTAAAAGTAAAAAGCTACTAAGAAAATGGACTTAGTAGCTAGAGTAAATCTATCTAGTAAATTAGATAGACAGCAGTAGAGAAAAGTTATTTGGTTGAAGGATTCCTCCTTCACGGTGGCAACGTTTAGCAAGGTGCATTGCATGAATTACCATCGCTTCCCCAGCCAATCTCATCAGGTAGTCATTGTCATACCCTTAAGATTCTCTTACGCCTTTTGGCGAAGCCAGTTCACTTTACTATTCGGAAAAGTGCGAAAGTCCGAAATGCGTGGAAGTCCACAAAAAATGTTTTAATTCTTCACTTCAACCATCAAACAGACTTGACTTTTCTTTCCAAAACGTTTACAATAAAGGTACGAAGTTTAGTGTAGTTTTGGCAATCAGTCCTCTGGTTGTCAGACGCACTTTTTATTTAATTGTCAATGATCGTGATTTAGCCTTGAAGATAAGGTTATTATTTTCAATTGCTATACAACTATCAGTTGTTGATTATATTATACAACCAATAGTTGTAAATGTCAACGGTTTTTTGCAAAAATTTAAAATATTTTTTTGAGGTCACATATGGAATTCGCAGAACGCTTGAAAACCCTAAGGAAACAAGTAAAACTAACACAGACTCAAATAGCTGAAAAACTAGATATTTCCCAACAAGCATATGCCTCATGGGAACGTGGAGCAAAAAAACCAACACAAGAAAATCTTGTTAAAATTGCACAAATTTTGAATGTTTCAGTTGACTATTTAGTTGGGAACTCAGAAGAAAAATCAGATGAATTAGATAATATTGAATTGCTTTTCCGTATGAACTCAAAAGGATTGACCGAAGAAGAAAAAAGAGTCTTCAAAAAAGAATTGATTGAGTTTATGGAGGAACGGAAGAAGGTTTTTGATAATAGGGAAAATAAGGATGAATCTTAATTATTATGCTATAAAAATGCGAAAGAAAGAGAATAATGCTAATTGATATGACAAAAATCTTTATTGGTTTAAATGGATTTAGGTTGGAAAACTCTATTCAAGAGAATTTTAAAATGAAAAATGATGATGGAAAATTAGTTTTTAATATATGTCAGGATAATGACTGTATAAATCAAATATTTAATGTCCATTTTTTAGATGACGAAGATTTGGATATCGAAGTTGGAACTATTTTTACACACACATTTGGACTAGAACCATTATTTGGTCTAAAGAATTATCCTTATATTTATTATTTTATAGACATTAAACCAACTGATGAAAATCTTACTATGATATACAGACAACTTGCTACAGAGGTACATTTGTTACTGGTCGCAATGTGGTTTGTGAAAGATAATTCGGTAAGTTTTAAAAATATTTTACCTTATTATGAAGACTTTGAGTCGAATCCAGGTTTTCCTAGAGCATATTACAATTATACAATTCCAGTATTATCAAATGCTAAACAACGTGATACTGAGTTTAGCTTATCTGATTTGAAAGAAGTAGAAAATTGGTATAATCTAATAAAAAAAATTACTCAAAAAACTGAGATAAAGGGATACGAAAATGGGCAACCTATATATGAATCTTATCCGAATATACCAAGTTATCTTAGAGTAATTAATTTTATTATATCCACACGTTCGGACTGGACAATTACTTCAAAAATAGCAGGCTATATTTCGATTCTTGAATGTATTTTATCTGTAAAAGGAGAAAATACTCATAAAGTTTCAGAGAGAGTCGCTTGGTTTATTGGTGAAGATTCGCTTGATAGGCTAAAAATTTATAATACAATTAAATCTGCGTACAATGATCGCTCTAACTTTATACATGGATCGGCAATGAAGTATGATGAAACTTCAAGGGATAAAAGAGAATCAATGGTTACTGATTTAGATGAGCTCGTTAGAAAAGTGCTAAAAAAATGTTTCCTGGACTACCCTTATTTGAATTATGGTGTTAATAAAAAAGATAAATTGGCTCTAAGCGATAATGTAGATCAATGGTTTAATGAACTAGTTATTACTGGACAAATTCCAGCGGAAATAAAAATAGAATCTAATTAAATAAAATTTTGGAAGTTAATCTGACATATTACTCATTTAATTCAAATAAATCAGAGTGTTCTTTGTTTATTCACGATAAGATATTAGTAGTCATTGTAATAACAGAGTCTCTTTCCTTGTATATGTAGCTATAACTTTGCCTTTTAATCATATTTCATACTAATCTACATATATAAGTTATAAAGAACTTATGGGAAATTGCTATTAGTTGTTAATGTAAGTGTAAGTGGATTTGATAGTTTTAAATACTTTAGTTATTTTTCTTTGGGATAACTTATTCTTGTGGACAACAGTCCACTTTTTTTATATAATAAACTAAACCCAATTGGTTGAGTTTTGTAAATCGTGATTTAAAGGAGGAACTGTTCGTTGGATGAATTGTATTCAAGAGTAAGTGAAATCACAAAACAAGTCCTTTATCCCTATATGAAAGAGGAAGAAATTTCAACCCTGAACTATCACTTTCACTATTATTTTGACTATTGCATTCATGAGAACAACATTCAAGTCATAAGTCACCACTTTTCAAATCATAAAATTGAAGGTTTAACAGTTATTGATAATCTAGGAACGAGTTTTTCCTATGAGCAAGACAATCCTTTAGCCAAGCGTAACTTTACCTTATGTCATGAATTAGGGCACTTCATTTTGAAGCACGATGGCTCTTATTTTACAGAGTCGGTGGATAATCAGGAATCTATTCTAGAGCGAGAAGCCAATGTGTTTTCAGCTATTATTCTGATGCCTGATATTGTGCTACTATCTAAGATTTACTACTCTTGTGATTCTTTCCAAAAGGTTAAAGAGGATCTAGAAGTTTCAAAGCAGGCACTTTATTTTCGGCTGATTGACTTATTGAGAGTTTACCAAGTGGATACTGAATCAGCTATTAAGCAAGCAGTAGATGAATATCTAGAGGGTCAAAATGCCCCCCTTCATAATTGCTTTCATCAACTAAAAGAAATGATGATTGAAGAGTTCAATCGCTATCAACCCTCACTTATAGCACGGCTAAAAAAGAGATTGAAACAAACCAATTTCGTGACAAGTCAAGAATTACCAGAATTACTCGATCAAAGCAGATGGAATGAAATCAGGAATATAGATCATTTTAAAGTGTGGCTTGTTTACAACAAAGGAAAATCTTTAGCCTATGTGTGGGATAGTGAAAAGTTATCTGAAACAGAAGCAAAGAGAAAGGCAAATTTAGAGCTATTAGTTATGTGAGATAAGAATATGTATCGATCAGAGAATTTAGAGGCTCGTAGGTAAGTACGAAAACTAACACAAAAGATATTGCGAATAAATTTTCAGGTTTATTTAGTTAATAATGTGAACTCATAGAACACTTTCATTGATAAAGCAAAGTTGCTAGAGCTTGTTATATAAAGATTATTCTACGAAAATCGAACTTATTAGATATTCATCATGTTTTCTTTCCAAATAAAAGAGGACAAGCTAACTTTTAAAAAATAGTAAAATTGAAAATTAACTTCAATTTATGAAGTAATTTACGAACACCAAGTTAATACCATGTTTATGAAAAGATGTTTCATAGTATGCATAGAGCTCTCACTAATTTTAAACATAGAAATATTTTTATTTCTTATGATGAAGATTCTCGAATCGTTGGGAAAATTGTGAGCCTTTTTATGCTACTAGAAATTTAAAATTTTTATTCTTAGAAAGAGAATAGTGATACAGCAAGCAAATTATCTAAATGTGATATAATATATAGTTGAATAATAAATGAATTAAGGAAATAGAAATGTCAAAATTAACTGTTGTAGATTTGTTTTCAGGAGCTGGAGGTTTATCTAGAGGCTTTCTTGACGCAGGATATGATGTGCTACTAGGAGTCGACTTTGATGAGACAGCTTTAAAAACCTTCAAAGCAAATCATGGGAATTCTGAAGTATTGAAATTAGATTTATTTGATTTTAATAACATTGATAAAATTTTGGATTTTTTAAAAGAAAACAAGAAATCCGTTGATGTATTAGTTGGAGGACCTCCGTGCCAAGGATTCTCACTTGCAGGACCTCGAGATGTTAATGATGAAAGAAATCGATTGTATTTAGCAATGGTTGAGACTGCTAAACGTCTTAAACCGAGAGCCGTAGTTTTGGAAAATGTACCAGGTTTATTGCAATTAAACGAAGGGAAGGCAGCTAAACGTATTATTGAAGATTTTTCAGAAATAGGATACAACATCCACTGCAAAATATTATATGCTCCTGAATACGGGATTCCTCAAATTAGAAAACGAGTTTTCTTTGTAGGATTACTAAATAGTGATAAAATTTTTGAGTTTCCAGAAGGTTTTGTAGAAAAGGAAAATTTTATTACAACTGAAGATGCAATTTCTGATTTACCAGGACTTGAGGGGATTTATGGTGAAGAAATTCAAGAATATGAAACAGAAGCGAGAACACCTTATCAAAAATTGATGAGGAAAGATTCTAAGAATATTCGTAATCACATTGGAACTATCCATTCAGAAAAGACAATTAAGATGATTTCAATGGTTCCTGAGGGAAAAAACTACAAGGCATTGCCAGAGAAATATAGAAGTATGTATAAATATAATGAAGCCTTAACCCGTTACCATAGTAAGAAACCATCGTTAACTATTAATACAGGTCATAGATCGCATTTTCATTATAAGTATAACCGTATACCAACTGTTCGTGAATCAGCACGTTTACAATCTTTTCCAGATGATTTTATTTTTTATGGAAATAAAACGGAACAATATAAGCAAGTAGGTAATGCAGTACCACCATTACTTGGGAAAGCATTAGCTGAAAAGCTAAAAAACACATTGGAGAAATAAAGTGTATAAGATCAAATTTATTGATTTATTTGCCGGATGTGGAGGCCTAAGTGATGGCTTTCTACAAACTGGGAAATTTGATGATATTGCTTCAGTAGAATGGTTGAAGCCACAAGTGGAAACACTACGAAATCGCTTGAAAACAAGATGGGGAATTTTAAATTCAAATGAAACGGTTCTACATTTTGATATTCAAGATGAAGAGCGTTTGTTTAATGGATGGAAAGACGATGAAAAGTTTGGTTCAAGTAATGGACTAGATTATCTTGTGAAAAAAGCTGATGGAGTAGATGTAATTATTGGAGGTCCACCTTGTCAAGCCTATTCTGTTGCGGGACGTGTTAGAGATGAAAACGGAATGCACGATGATTATCGAAACTATTTGTTTGAACATTATTTAAGTATTGTTTCTCGATACAAACCTAAGTTTTTTGTTTTTGAAAATGTTCCAGGAATGTTAAGTGCAAAACCAAAAGGGATTAATATTGTTGAAGAAATTACTAAGGGATTTAATGGAATTGGTTATAGCATTTCAACAAAACTAGGTTCACAAGCAGTATTAAACGCTTCAGATTTTGGAGTAGCTCAAAATAGAAAACGAGTCATTATTTTTGGGGTAAATAATGATTATCAGGCAGAGTTTCCAGAAATTAATTTTATAGATGAATTCTATAATATTATGAATTCAAAAAGAGTTTCTAAAAAAACTACTGTTTTTGAAGCTATTGGTGATCTTCCTAAATTTACACCTATCTTAACAAAACATGACAAGAGAAAAGCATATATAGATGCTGAGGATAATAGATATAATTGGCATAAAGCTCGTTATCATAGTCTCAGAGATATGAATATTTTTAAGCTACTTGCAGAAGATATTGAGACTGGAAGAAATGAATATACTGATAGCAAGGCAATTAGTAAATTGTATGAAGAAAAAGTTGGTTCTACATCTCCGATACACAGATATCATGTCTTGAGAAAAGATTTACCTAGTACAACTATTATTGCTCATTTACATAAGGACGGTAATAGATTCATACATTATGATTCAAAACAAGCTAGGAGTATTACACCGAGAGAAGCTGCCCGACTACAATCGTTTCCAGATGATTTTCATTTTATTGGTACACAATCAAGTGTTTTTCAAATGATTGGGAATGCAGTGCCACCGTTACTAGGTAAAAACATTGCTTTATCAGTGGCTGAACTATTATCGAAGTAGGAGAGAGAGATGCTGAATTATAATTTTACAAATGATTTGCGTACATCAACAGACTTGTTTTCTACAATAAATGATGTAGCAATTCATGTTAAAAATGACACATTAACTGAACAAATTTTAGGAAAATCTAAATCAAATCATTATAATACAGTGAAAAGCTATTTTTATATTCAAAAGGATTCGGGAATTTTGCATGAAGCTTTAAAAGGAAATAGTACAGAAGTTGTATTTAATTTTATGAAAAAATTTCAATTTCCTAATCATAGAGATAATAAGTTATATACAGATCAAGAGCAACAAGGAATAATCTTTAAACCCTATCAAGTTATTTTGAGATTACTTTATACTGGATATTTGAACGATAATCAGTTTTATTTGACAAAAGATGAAATTCTGGAATTTATCTTTGCAAATACAGATGTTGTAAAGGATGCTAATTTTTCGGATTATCCTCAGCTTTTGGATCATATTTTACACCGTAGAAATAATATTAACTATCAACTTCCAACAAAAGATAGCATTGATTGGAGAGCTTCTGATAGACAGTTGGGAGAAATGCTAAATGTTCTTAACCATACTGGTTTTTCTAAATTTGAAAATGGAAAAGTTAAGTTTTCAGCTCTAGAAAATGGCTACATGGAGAACTCACAATATTTAAATGAAATAATGTTTGATAGAAATTTTCTATTGCCTACGAATAAAACATTCGATATTTTTAAGAAGGAATATGCAACATACTTTGATTTGGATTCATCTCCTTTTAAAAAGTTGAATGATGAAAGTTTAGGGAACAAGGAGTATGTTTTTGTCGTATTAAAAGTTTTGGAGCAGTATAATCTCATAGATAATGATACGCTAAAAAATTTGCAAGACAAAGACTATGCTCTTCAAAGATTTAAATTGTCTACTGGAAAAATGAATACTTCGGAGACAGGTTATGGGATTCTTTATAAAGTGGATCCAGCTATTACTGATCAGACTAAAGACTTGAGTGCTAGTAAAGTTGCAAGATACTACAATGATCAAGTATTCGAGTTTGATGGAATAGATTATTACGTTACAAGTCAGTGGAAGCCAGATAGTCGTGAGATGTTGAGAAAATGGATCATAGACTTGATTGAAATGCAACGGAATTTAGGAATTAATTCAATTAAACGTTCTGATACAATTCAAGAAATTCATTTTGGTGCTCCCGGTACTGGTAAGAGTTATAGTATAAAAAAAATTATTCGTAAAAGTTATCCCGAATATGAAGAAAGTGATTCAAATCCATTTGTACTAAGAACTACAATTCATGGTGAGTACAGTCATTTTGATTTTGTAGGAAATGTTATGCCAATATCTAAAAATGGTGTTGTTGGATATGAATTTACAGAAGGCATCTTCACTACTGCCTTGATTAGAGCAATGCTGTACAAGGGGAATGATGTTTATTTAATCATTGAAGAAATGTCTCGTGGAGACATAGCCTCAATATTTGGAGATGTTTTCCAACTTCTTGATAGAAATGAACAAGGAGTTAGTGAATATAGGATTGACAATTCACTGATTTCAGATGAACTCGTTAAAAATGGTGCTAAGTCAAAAGGTGATGACAAAATTTATCTACCTAGCAACTTACATATTATTGGTACGGTTAATACTAGTGACCAAAATGTTAATGTGTTAGACACTGCTTTTAAACGTCGCTTCTCGTTTGTTTATGAAAGTGTTAAACCAAGCTATAATACTAAAAACAATATTCTTAATTCAGCGGTCTTCAATCTTGGTGGGAAAGAGTTTGAATGGAATCAGTTCTATTTAGCTGTGAACCAGTTTATTGTATCTGATCTTGGGTTGAGTGAGGATAAACAACTTGGTCAGTTCTTTGTAAAATTTAATGAGGGTGTTGATGTAAACGAGACAATCAAAAATAAAGTTTTGCACTACCTTTGGGAAGACGTACAGAATGCTAGTATGAGTGATGAAGCATCAATCTTTAATAATGATATCAGAGCATTTTCAATTTTATATGATAAATTTGACCAAGGTACGTCTGCAAGTGAAATCTTTTCAGACGCTTTCTTAAAAACTTATGATAATCAAAAAGTAGAATTGAGTAAACCTTAAAATGAGTAAGACAATTCCTATTTGTATCAATGATGGGGAAGTATTTGATTCTGAGAAATTGAATGATTTTCAAATCAACAACTTACTTCGTAGCACCAATGGTACAACTACAATAAATTTTGTGGGAGTTATAGTTTCTCGAAATCATACTTTACTCTCTTTCCCTAAGCATTTTGATCATAAAAAGCTTTCTCTTGAAGAAAAGAAAGAGTATGCAAAGAGTATTGCTTCGTTACTAGTGAAAGGTTCATCAACAACCAATCCTGGGAAGAAGGATACCAAAAGTAATGAATTCCCTATGGACAGTTATTTGACCATTGTAGATTACTATAAAAAGTATGGTGTTTACAATAAAAAAATCAGAGTTGAGAATAAGACCAACCAAGGTAGACCTAATTGGGAAAAAACAATCAGGAGGTCTCAAAAGATTATTCAAGATAATGGAATAGTATTTCTACCAGTAATATCAGTTAAAAATAAAAACAGTTCAGTTTTTTTAAGTGACTGTATGCAATTTATTTTGAGCCACACTTATGAACAATATTCAGATATACTCAATTTTTTATTACCCTACAAGAATTTTCCTTCGGATAATATTTTTAAAAACTTTAAAGCTTGTGTTCGCAAATTGAAGTTAATCAAGAACAGGTACTTTAAAGATACCGAAAAAGATCTGATTCAAGCAATGATTAGCTATTTTGAATGGCTTTCAACGAGAAAAGGAATTCTAGCAGTTACAACGACTGATTTTCCTTTATATTGGGAATCTATGGTTCATATTTTCTTAAATAAGACTTTTTCAGGCATTGAGAATAATAAAATTAAGCTTTCTAAAGAGCCAACGCATAGATTTTATAAACGATCGGAAAATACAGAAACAAAAGAAAATAGAGAACATAGCCAAACTCAAGGTTTTTCAATCGAATTTGACCATTTCTCTATTAGTGATAGGGAGGATGAAATTGTTTTGTTTGATTCCAAATATATGAAGAGTATTTCTGAATTAAACTATAAACAAGCTTTCTACTATTATTTTCTAAAAGAAAAATATCCTCATGCTATTATTCATAATGGTTTAATTGCTCCAACACATGGTGCCCCTTATGATAGAGTGCATATTGATAGAACGTGGATTGATGGTGTAACAGTAGAGCAAGGCTACTCAGATGGTCTTAAAATTATGGTTCATTATCTAAATTTGAAAACTGTCATAGACTTTACTCTTTCCAATATTGTTGGGTTCAAAAAAGAGATGAGAAAACGTTCTAAATCAAAATGATAATATCATCGGGAAGAATACTCAGTCTTCCATGATTTTCCCATTGAACAAGTATAGAACCAAGATCATCTATTCCTTTGATAACACCAATACATCCGACAGGTGGAGCATAAGGGTCATCCATTTTTATTAATTTCACTCTAGATCCAATTGGATATTTTTCTATTAGTTTTTCCTTATTGTAATTATTCATTTTTTCTCCTTACAAAAACACCTAGCTTTTCTAGGTGTTTTTAATTTATTAATAAATGATTAAACTGTATTTTGCAATGATTGTATATGTTTCTTTAAAAAACGTCCTCTCTATCCAAATTTGGATAGGGTTTTTCATTATTAAAAACTCTAATTAAAATCTCAACACTTTCTTTTAAATGGAATAGTTCAGCTTTTCTGTCACTGATATCAGTATTGTTCTCTATATTGTAGCAATGGCGTTTGATATGCCACAAGGTTCTTCGGATGTTATTTTCTTTTGTATTTTTCATGGTTATATCATATCAAAAGAAATTATATAATTACTCAAAAAATTCTCAAATGATTAAAAATAACGCTGAACAGTATATACAGATTATAAACAAGTATTTTAAAATATTTTACGGATACAAAAAAAGAACACTCGAATGTAGTGTTCTTGTGAATTAAGCAAATTTTCGAGTATATTATTGATAACCATACTTTTTTAGAGCTTCTTGATAAGCCTTGCTATCTTTTTTATAGTAGTCGTGTTTCATACCTGAAATATCTACAGTAAATACATCATCTTTAAAAGTATAACTTTTTGTTAGTTTAATGATATTTTCTCCCAATAATTGGATGGTTGATCTTTCTTTGTCTATAGTAAACCCTTCAGCTTCTCCATATTTAATAGTTCCCGTATCTCCAGATATAACAAAAGCTACCTCATTTCTATTTTCGTTTATCCAGTAATATTCTCCATCTAAAGAGATATTTGATTGCTTAGAGCAGGCAATTAGCAAAAATGCAGACATAGACACCATTAATAATACGATTAATTTTTTCATATTACTTCCTCCTTTAAACATTATAGCAAATAAATACTACAAGTATAATATAGATGTTGTCAGCTACTATTAAACATCTTTCGAGAAAATATAAATTTTTCGGAAAGAAAATATATTATTCCTCAGTATCAATTTCTTCTTCATTCATAAAAGATTCAAAACTACCAATTGGTGCGAAGTCAATATTGATAGTAGTGTAATCACCTTTTCTCCTCCAAAGTCGAACAGAGTCGGTTCCTTTCTTTTGGAGCCATTCTCTTGTTACAACTTGTCTGTCTTTTAATCCGAGTACATCAACAAGTAACCATTGTCCAAGAGCAGACTGCCCATAATATTTCCCAGTCTTTGGGTCAATTTCAGTAGTACTACCAGATTGTAGACCTTTCATATTGCTTTGGGTAACCAAAGATGGAATCAGCTCTCCATTTGGTAGTTTAAGTTGGAATCTAACTTGGGGTTTTTCGTTTCTATTTCCTTGAAATATTTTTTGTTCTCTTTCAGCCTTAAAAATATCGGGACAAAAGAAATCAGGATATTTTTTATGAAATTCAATAGGGATTGGAATATAGATTTCATTGAGAGGTCTAAGTGTGACACTTCCTTTATTTTTAGGTGCAGCATTCCAAGAATTTAGACCTGATTTTTCTTCTACTTCTTTACTTCTGTATGAATAAAGAGGGAGATACACCTCAACAATATCATTATCATATTGGTTATCATACTTTCCAATAAAATTAAAATAAGATTGTATAAGGAAATCAAATGGGTCTTCAATGATGTTGACATCAAATTGGTTAAGAATAAGAGTGTCTTTTTTACCAGAGTCAAAGTGTTGCCAAATTTGTGAGTCACTGTATGTAAATTTATAATCTTTATGACCGTCAGACCATTGGAAAGCAGTAGAAGTTCGCATGAAATTTCTCAAGTTGTTAGTATCAACTAGAGGGTATTGCGTCTCTTGTATAACAAACTTTCCTGCATCACGAGTGATGTAATGATAAATATTATTTTTCTTAGAAAGCCCCAATCGATTGTAGTCTACTAGCATACGCTCATTTTTTATTTGGGATAATTTTAAAGCTAGTTCTTCATCAGATTTTTGGAAGAAGGGGTCAATATCTGATTTATATCTTTTTAGTTGCATTACCTTTTGATAAGATGGTTTGGAATTCATCCATGTTTTAAGTCCAATTCCTATACGTTCATCGCCAAAGACGGATAAAATATCGTGAGGAGTATTTCCGATATCAACATTCTCTGCCTTAAAAACTTTTGCATAAATTGTTTCTTGAAACTTAGAATCTAAATAAGGAATAGGATCACCGTGTTTCTGTCGGAATAGATTCGTTAAAGCACCATAGACTTGAAGAAACTTGATATATTCATCTCTTTCCTCTTTAGAATATCGCTCCCAGATTGACATAATAGTTCACCTCAATTGTTAATACTTATTTAAGTATAACAAAAGAAAGCTAGCTTAGCACTAGCTTTCCTGTTTTAAATTAAACAATACTGTAAAATTCTAACTTGCCACGTTTTTTGATTAGTCTAAAATAGTCTTCATCAGTTAAAGTCGCAAGTCCATCCTGATAGTTTTCAATGATATTTTCAGCTTCTTCATAACTCTGGGCAAAGTCTCTAACATAAGATTCCCCCTCAAACTGTCCATTCATCTCTGTATAAAGAATTGCAAACTTTCCTTCTCTATCAAACAGTGTTTTTCCATTTGAATCATTGAGAGCTTTTGCTATGTTTTCAGCAATACGTTTAATGACTGGAACAACAACACTATTCCCTGCCTGTTTATAAAGTTGAGCATTTGAAACTCCCTCTGGTAATTTGAAGTCTTTAGGATAGCCTTGGGCATTAAAAGTTTCTTTAGGAGTAAGTTTTCGTATTGTTCCACTGTTAGTAAGTATTAACGGCACGTTGTGTCCACCTGTACCCATGTTTGCTGTCAAAGTTGGAACGACTCCGTTTTTGTTTTCACGAACATACTGACGACGCCATTGATATACAGTGTCTTGACTAGTCATACTAGCTTTTAGCTCTGGATAAAATCGTTGTCTACCTTCTTCATAGTGATAGATGGAATCCTTATCCTCTGTAAAATCGATAATGTCTCGTAGTGTGGTTGTCAATTTTATTTCTTCTGGAAAACTAAAATTATCATAAGCTTCCTTATTATCAAAGCCAACAATATAAATTCTTTCTCGATTCTGAGGAATGTTACCGTAATCTTTACCGTTTAGAACTTTCCATTTAATGAAATAGTTATTTTCAGTAAGTGCTTCCCTAATAACTTTGAAAGTGTTTCCGTGGTCATGTCCGACCATGTTTTTTACATTTTCAATAAAAATTGCTTTTGGCTTTTGAGCTTCTATCATTCTCAAGAGTTCAAAGAATAGGTCTCCTCTGTCATCATCGAAACCTTTTCTATAACCTGCAATACTAAAGGCTTGACAAGGGAATCCCCCTACAATGACGTCAATATTCTCTCCAATTTCATTTGCAGGAATAGCGTGAATATCACGAGAATCTAAATGAACGTTTGGATAGTTCAATGTATAAGTCATTCTAGCGTATTTATCGAACTCATTTGCAAACACCACTCTGAACTCGTTGGTTTGTTCAAAACCTAACTCAATTCCACCAACACCGCTAAAAAAGGCAGCAATATTATACTTTTTTACAGTGGGCGAACTTACAGAATTTGACATGTTTACCCCTCCTCATATTAAGTTTGACTTTGTAATTATATCATTTTTTATATTAAAAAGCAGCATGTAGATATTCTTCTGAGAAAAATATAGTAAAATAGAATAAAATAAGTTATTTTTTATGGAGTGATTTTATGAAAATAGACAACTATAGCGATATTTCGAAGTTTGTAGAGGATAATTTAAATGATATTGATTCAAAAAAAATCTCTTTTTCTAAAAAATCACAGAAAGAGACTTTTACGAAATTGGGTAAGGATATACCTGACCACATCTATTCATTAACAGAGATAACGAAAGAAATTGACAAAGTTTTCGAAAAAATTTGGAAAGATCAAGAAACAGGTATCATAGAATTGCTTAGAAGGAATAAGTTAGACATTGAATTAACAATTAAAGAAATTCTTAAATGGGGTGTGGTTATTCCTGAAAATCGACTTAACAAAAAATTGTTAGAGGTGATTAAAACAGAGGAAATGATTGTTTTTGACTTTGAATCATTTAAAAAAGGTCAACAAGAGAAAACTATCGACAACATTGAAAAATTTGTAGAGAACAATATAGTATTATTTAATTTAGCATCAACTCTTTTTAGTAATGATAAAATACTCAATGCACTAAACAAACATCCAAACATAAACAAAGATAAAGAAAAAATCCATAATAAAACAGATATGGATGAATACCTTAATAACCGTTATACGAAACTCAGCAAATCCGATAAAGATAAGATTATAGATGAATACAAACAAAGTAATTTTGACATCAGTAAAACAGCAGAACAGATATCCAAACAGTATATTTTGAAAACAGGAGATGTTGAAGCCTATTTAAAAAAATATACTTTTGAATCTTTAGGTGAGAGCATACTAAAGGAAGATACTTTATCTGAACTTACTGAAAGTGTAGCTAGCTTATTTTTAGAGTATAATAAGGATGAGACTCAAAGTATAGTTGGCGATTTAAAGAAAATTATAAAGCGTTATGTACCTCTAATATTGTCAAATGGATTTCCTGTTAATTTAACAAATGTAAATAGTGGTGTGATGATTGCAAATGCGGGTGATTCAGCACAATTTCTATTTATTGCTAGAGCTATTTTGGCTGGATTCGATAGTTCAAATGTTGACGTTAGAAGTTCACGTTATGATTGTATTGTAAATTATAAAAACAAAATTTTTCGTGTACAGGTAAAAGGTATATCTGACAATTATGTAAGATATAAGGATAGGTCTAGAGGTGGCAGAGGTATCGACCACACGAATGAAAGAAATGTTGGCAGAAGAATAACAAGTGAGGACTGTGATATATATGCTGCCGTAGATAAGCTAACTGGAACTGTATTTCTAATTCCGATAGAGCATTTAGAGAATACAGAAAAGGATTCAGAGAACATTAGTGAATTGAAACAGTACCGTGAGAATTGGGAAATCTTTGAGGAACTATTCCAGAAGTAAGATACTTAGGAAGTTTAGACTTTGAGTTCACTTTTTGTTGGTTCAATAATGTCAGTATAAAATCTTTCAACGCTAGTAGAAAGATATCCTTGCGACGTTTTTGGTGTGTGATTAAAGAGCTCAACAAAAGATGGTAAAGCTAAAATATCAGCTGATTCAATATCAAACTGCTTATGCTTGCAAAAGTTAAACAATTCAGAACCAAAGGATTTAACTTTTTGCTGAAATTCTCCGTCAAAAATATTTTTAGTCAAACGAATCTCAAGGTTAGAAATAAAATCTTCTAAGTTATCGTAGAGTTCTTCGTAATTTATCATGATTTTTCTCCTTAAAGTCTATTTAGTTTTATTGTAACCATAGTTAATAGTGTTGTCAAAATATTACAGGTTTTAGCTAGTGTATGTTATAATGAGTCTAGAAAGTCTGAATGATGTGGTGGACCGGATCTATATAAATGTCAAGGATTTACCGTTTCAGTCCTTGGGAGCTTTAGCTAATATCCTGTCTGATGTTAAGAAGGGACTGATTCAAGACAGTCATATCTGGTCTTTCTTCCAGTCATTTTTCAAACAATATCAGTTGATAATCAGCTTAAATCAGATCTATCAGTTTGTCTATCTTTCTCTGATGGAGATCATGTCCTATCTTCACTTTGATTATTGGAAAAAA
>FLSB01002883.1_pt1 | contig 18012 bp, 17 predicted proteins | sample 1550551 | NCBI WGS metagenome assembly FLSB01 (sample SAMEA4031774, study PRJEB14383) | metagenome | biome: human; feature: oral; material: saliva | place: Philippines | collected 2014 | reverse complement strand
ATAAATTTAAATAAAAAATAAAAGAATAAGGTCGATAGATAAAAAAAGTCAGAAGTAGTAAAGAAAGAAGTAGTCAGTAGTCAAAAAGAGAAGTAAATAATAAGAGAAAAATAGAAATAGCCCGAAAAAGGTAGTTTTTAGAGGGAGGGGGAATTAAGAATCTATAAAAAGAGAACTGAGAGGTTGTCTTTTTATAGATTTTTGATTTAGAGGAGGTGGAAAAAACGGAAAGTAGTTGGTTTTATGTGAAAAATTAAGATATTTACAGTCTAAACTTTGAGGAGGTCGAAATCCTTAATTATTACTTTTTGTAAGTAATGGAAGTCCAAACTTTTTTAGGTTTGGATTTTTTTTTGTTTAAAGTTAAATTAAAAGAGATTTAAAATGATGATAAATAGTAGAAATATAAAAAATGAAAAGTAGTAATACCCTTTGAATAAGGTGTTGTCTGTTGTCTTGTGTCCCTGATTAGGAGGAATGTTACATCATCAAAAAAATAGAAAGATGAAAGTATATTTAAGACAGAGAAAAGGACAGTTGAGTAATAGTAATAAACAAAAAGGGAGAGTAAGAATGAACACTTTTTACTTGAAATATTATAATGAATATACAAAAGAAAGTACTTACGAAAGTTTAAAATTACAGATATATGATAAACCTAAAAATCAGAATGAGAGGGATTACAATAGGGATATTATGAGATTGGCAGAAGCTGTGAAGAGTGAAAAAGTATTGGAAATACAAAATGGGAGGTTTGGGTTTGTAAGTAGTAATAATGGAAAGATAGGATTTTTGGGGTATTTTGAACAAATGGTGATGAAAAAATATGATGTGAATGGGACTTATGGAAATTGGAAAAGTACATTGAAACACTTGAAAACATATTGTAATGGTAGAGAATTGTCTATATCTAAGGTAGATGAACAGTTTTTAGAAGGGTTTAAGAATTATCTTTTGAATGAGAAAATATCAGATAGAGGAACGAAATTGTCTCAGAATACAGCGTTGTCATATTTCAATAAAGTAAGAGCGACACTGAAAGAGGCTCATAGAAATAAATTGATATCAGATAATCCAATGAATAGAGTAAAAACAATAAAAGAGGAGGAGACTAATAGACAATATTTGACTTTGGAAGAAATACAGAAATTAAATTACGCAGGGATATGATAAACGGACAAATAGGCAATCTTACTGATGAAGCCTTAAAATTAGAATTACAGTCTATTCAGTATGAAATCTATTCAGATAAGAAAGTGAAGGTTGTCAGCAAAGAAGCTATCAAAAAGCTCTTAGGTAGAAGCCCTGACTATGCAGATAGTTTAGCCTATGCAAATTGGGTAAAGACTTATAGAGGGGGAATAAAATGGTATATGCCTATCAGTGGGAGATTATAATTATTGTAGCGTTTTATTTATAATTTATTTTTTTGAGCTTTTTCTTGTGAATTTAAAATTATATTATTACATTTGCACAGTTAAAATATTATATTATGAATTTACTAAAAGTAAAAGAAATACTTAGAGATAAAGGTATGACTATAAATGATTTAGCAAATGTTATGGGGATAAATAGAGTTACATTAAGCAATATCATTAATGGAAATCCTACCTTAGAAACATTACAAAAAATAGCTAATAGCTTAGGTGTCAAAATAACTGAACTATTTATGGAAGTAAGTGAAAATAAATATTCTATCTCAAAAAATGAATTTGGAAATCATTATAGCTATAATGATGAAAACATTTTTCTAAATGCTTTTTTACCGCATTTAACAAGAAATCAGATTGGCAGTTTTTCGTTAGATATAAAACGAAAAGAGTTTTCTATAGTGCCAAATCACTCAGAAATTTGTGAACTCGTATCATCGGAGGAGAGCGTTGAAGAAATGGTTTTTAAAGGAAACTCAAACGGTCAAGTTTTGGTGAAATTATTTTCGTCTTTTACATCATTGACTTTACCTGAGTATCGTAGTTTTTGTGAAGCACTAAAAATATTTGTATATTTTCACAAACAGTGTGAAGATGAAATAGCCTCTCTTTTAGGAGCTTCTAATTTTAAAAAAGAAAACTATAATAGTGATTACTATTTGTTAGGTACAATAAATAGAACTATTTGGGATAAATTGATAGCTCTTACTAAAGTATATGACTTAGATAGTGATAAAGATGAGTTGGGGAAATATAATCATACAGGATATGATATAATAATGTATAATTTAGAGATTGAAAGAAATTACAATATAAAAATGTGGATTTCTCCTATAGAGCATTTATCTACAGATAAAGAAGTTATGATTGGTTGGAAAATACCAAGAGATTTTAATAGGAAACTAATAGTAGAAAATTTAATTTTCAATGCTCAAGAGTCTTATGATTTTCTCTATGGTACGATGATACCAAAGGCGATAGATTTGTAGAAAATTCAGGGCTATATAGTTATATTTGTAATTTCTATAATATTCCTTTTTTAGGATTTGGATATAATGTGGACTACAATAAAATATTCTCAGAAGCATTAGATTTTTTTAAATAATATCCCTTCTATAGATTTTGAATATGCTTTTGATTACATATATAGGGAGAAAACCCAATAATTTAGATGGTACAGAGGAGATTATAGAAATCATTGATGATAAAACGATTAGTACAGCAGGTTGTATTTTTGTAAAACAGTAAAAAATAATATTATGTGGAGTACAAAGAGTATTGATTTTGAGACTATTAAGAATGATAGTCAAAAAGTGGAAAAAGACAAATATATGGATATCTATTCTATATTTTTAGACTTCTTTAAGGATAGAGAATTAGATAGAGAGACCATTATTTTAGGAATATCATTGGTGTATAGCTGGATGCCTACTATACCTAAAATAGATATTCAAAATATTGATAAAGTAGTAGATATAATTAAGAAAGATGAAATTACAGCTTCAGATTTGGAGGTGTTGTCTAAATGTTTTAATAATTCGATAGTTGGAACTTCTAAGCTATTACATTTTATTTATCCAGATAAATATCCGATTTGGGATAGTAATGTTTGTAAATATTTTACTGATGGAGAACCATTTTCATATAGAGTGAATAAAGTGAGTAATTACTTAAAATACATTGATTTTTGTAATGGTTTAATTAAAAATAATAAAGAAGGAATAGCAGAAATACAAAAGAAATTTATAACTGAATTTGGTCTTGAAATTAGTAAAATGAGGACTTTGGAATTAATATTTTTTCAAGTAGGGAAAAATAAAGAAGTTGTCCAAATGATTACATCAAAAGAATATAGATAAATGAATATAGAGGAAAAGTCAGATATATCTATACAGAAAGAGATATTACAACACAAAATAAAGGTGATGGGGAAAGATTGGGTGCAAAACAGATTGGAAGCAAAAGAGCAGGTAAAAAATATGAGAAAGCACTTGAATTCTTTATCAGAAGAAGAAGCTCACAGACAGGCAGTGGAACAAGCAGAGAAAATCAAAAGATTGAGAGAAGAGAGAATGAGTAGAGGGGAGGATAGTTTCAGTAGAAGAAGATTTAAGAAAATTTAGAAAAAAAGAAAGATAAAGCTGTTTTGGATAGATGTTCAAAGCAGTTTTATTTTTGGAACCCAAGTGAGAAAAGTGATACTTTTGTGGTTTAGATTACAGAATGGGAGACGACCTATTTCTAATACACTTAAAATAGGGAGGATTATATTTTCTGTATAGGAAAATAGATTTTAATTTATCATCAAAATATCTGTATCTCAACTTTAATGACAAAAAATACGATAAAGATGTAAAATACTATAGAAATGATAAGTCTTACAACTTTCAAAGTTCAGAGGAATACCTAAACTCATACTCTTTAAAGAGTGTGAGTTTAGGCATAATTACAGAAACAAAAATTTAGATTTAATTTTGCTTAAAGAATTTAGTTTTAATCCTTTAAAGTTATCTTGAACTTATTAAAATGAATAGAAAATATAAACAATTATCAGTTACAAAATTAATGGCAGATTATCAATCACAAAATATTTTCTTCTAATTCCTCCAAAACAGCAAAAATATGCTCAATTTTCTCTACAATTCGGTGCTGTTCTGCGAGTGGTGGGAGGAAAATTAGCAAATCATTAAATAATTTTTTATCTATAAGTTATTAAAAGATAAAATTGAACCACAAGTTAAAGATGCCAATATTGAGCTATATTCATACAATATTTCTAATACATCTTACTTAGATGTCAATTGGAAAGAGGATATAGATATAAAAGATTTCAATAAAAATCATGTTTATTTCCAAAAAGATAATGCAGAAGATTATATAGAGAAAATTTTGGTTTAAAAAAACTTTAATTATGTCAGAAAATTATAAAAATTTTAAACATCTATTAGAGTATTTTGTAACTCATCTTGAATATTGTCAAATAGGAAAAAGTAAAGACAACTCATATAGAGCTGTCTTTATTTATAATGTAACCATCTGTAAAGTATGCTGGGATATTTGTTCGAGTAAGACAATTTTCCCATCATAAAAATGAGAAAGATTCTCCATATCTGCATTCCTCACGGTGAATAGCGAGACTTCTTTCGTTATCTCTGTATTAAAAATTTTGGATAACTCGCCATTAAGCTCCTCCAAATGATGATATTTATCCTCTAAACAAAGTGCTAAAGATATAGCAGAATTTTGCATCAATGAAATTTTAATTTTATACTTTGCCAATAGAGAAAAAATCAAGCTAAGATGCTCCTCTGCAACGAATGAAAAATCCTTAGTGGCTATTTTCAGTAAAATTTGGTTATCCTTTAAGATATAAGATTCTACACTTTGGTTTTCGGCAGAGTTCCCAACTTTCGTTCCCGCCTTTTCGGGTTCTACGAATGATTTTACGAAAAAAGGAATATTTTTTCGTTTAAGTGGTTGCAAAGTTTTTGGGTGAATTACACTTGCCCCATAATATGCCATTTCTATCGCCTCTTCATAGGAGATATTATGCAATAGTGAAACATCTTCAAACACACGCGGGTCACCCGTCATCACACCTGGCACATCTTTCCAAATAGTCATTGCGGATGCCGAAAGGCAATATGCAAATATCGCTGCCGAATAATCCGAACCTTCTCGCCCCAGCGTAGTTGTAAAATTATTTTCATCAGAACCTATAAACCCTTGAGTAACAAAAGATTTTCCACATTCAATATTTTCTTTTATATTCTGCTCTGTTACTTCCCAATTTACCATACCCTCACGATAAGTATTATCTGTTTTTATATAATCACGAGCATCTATCCATTGATTAGGGAATCCTCTCTCATTAAGAAACATACTAAGAATTTTGGAAGAAATAAGCTCACCACAGCTCACCACTTGGTCATAAACGAAGTTATAATTTGGAGATTTATTCCTTCTCAAAAAAGAATCTATATCATCAAAAAATAGAGAAATCTCCTCATATACCGAGTGTTCCTTTGGGAATAATCCGTGAGCTATATCAATATGATTTTGCTTTATAGATTCTATTTCCGATTGATAATCTTCCTTTGCAAAGTATTTTTGGACTACTCTTTCCAAGGCGTTTGTAGTTTTCCCCATTGCGGAAACCACTAAAAGGCATTCACTAAATCCTTGTGAGGACAAAACTTTCTCCACATTCCTCAAGCTTTCAGCATCTTTCACTGATGCTCCTCCAAATTTAAAAACTTTCATTGGCATTCATTTTTATATTACACCGCAACAGGAGCTTTTATACTTGGATGCGGGGCATAATTTTCTAATATAAAATCCTCAAAATCAAAATCAAAAATATTCTTAATTGCTGGATTTAGTCTCATTATTGGTAGTGGTTTCGGCTCTCTGGAAAGTTGTTTTTCTACCTGCTCAAAATGGTTATTATAGATATGCAAATCTCCAAAAGTATGCACAAACTCCCCTACCTCCAAATCACAAACTTGGGCAACCATCATCAATAATAAAGCGTAACTGGCTATATTAAAAGGTACTCCAAGAAAAGCATCGGCACTTCTTTGGTAGAGTTGCAAAGATAATTTCCCATCCGCTACATAAAACTGAAACATCGTATGACACGGAGCTAATGCCATATTGGGAATTTCCGCAGTATTCCAAGCTGATACAATAAGTCTCCTACTATCTGGATTAGTTTTTATTTGGTCTATAACCTCTGATATTTGGTCTATTGTCTTATTATCAGCACCTTTCCAATTTCGCCATTGAGAGCCATATATCGCTCCTAAGTCGCCATTTTCATCTGCCCATTCGTCCCAAATTGTTACTCCATTTTCGTTGAGGTATTTTATATTAGTATCACCTTTTAGGAACCATAAGAGTTCGTATATTACAGATTTTATGTGTATTTTTTTCGTTGTGAGAAGTGGAAAACCATCTGCAAGATTAAATCTCATTTGGTAACCGAAAATACTCCTCGTGCCCGTACCTGTGCGGTCAGTCTTTTCTGTTCCGTGTTCTTTAATATATTTTAAAAGATTTAAATAAGTGTTCATTTTCAAAGTTGATGCAGGTTTGAGTGCAAATATACAGAATTAATTTTTGGTAAAAAGATTTCTTTTTGATAAAAAATAGTACTTTTGTAAAACTTCTAAAATAAAAAATGAATAAATTATCCGACAGAATAAATAGACTCAACTATTCGCAAACCTTCGTAATGAGCAATAAAGCACGAGAAATGAAGGCAAAAGGTATTGATGTAATAAGTCTCACATTGGGGGAACCCGATTTTGATGTACCTGCGAATGTCAAGGAAGCAGCCATCACGGCAATACACGAAAATTATAGCCACTACTCCCCTATCCCTGGTTTTATGGAACTTCGCGAGGCAGTAAGTAGAAAACTCAAACGAGACAATGGTTTAGATTATCAACCAACACAAATCTGTATTTCCAACGGCGGCAAGCAGTCCATTATTAATATTCTTTTAGCTCTACTGAACGATGGTGATGAGGTCATTTTACCCGTACCATATTGGGTAAGCTATGCCGAAATGACCAAATTGGCGGGTGGAGTGCCTATCTTCATTAAAACCTCCTACGAGACAGAATTTAAGATTACTGCCGAACAATTAGAAAAGGCCATTACTCCAAAAACAAAAATCCTACTCTACTCCTCTCCTTGCAACCCTTCGGGAAGTTATTACACTAAGGAAGAGTTAGTAGCAATCGCAAAAGTAATTGAGAAAAACCCACAAATAACGGTGATTTCCGATGAGATTTACGAATTTCTCAACTACGAAGAAAAACACATCTCCATCGTAAATGCCTATCCTAATATTTATGAACAAGTGGCCATTGTAAATGGTATGTCCAAAGGATACGCTATGACGGGGTGGCGTATCGGCTATTCCGCATGTCCAGAATGGCTAGCAAAGGGCTGTGACAAGATACAAGGACAACTCACTAGTGGAGCTAATACCATCGCACAAAGAGCTGCAATTGAGGCTCTTAATACCGACCCAAAAGAATATCAATATATGGTGGATAGCTTTAAAAAAAGACGAGATATTACCTATAATTTATTAAAAGATATTAAAGGATTTAAGGCTTCGCTTCCGAAATCAGCATTTTATTTCTTTGTGGATATTTCGTATTATTTAGGCAAGCATCTAAATGGTGTTTTAATAAAGGATTCCGACGATTTAGCAATGTATCTATTAGAAAATGCCTATGTGGCATCAGTGGGTGGAACATCTTTCGGTGCAGAGGAATGTATTCGATTCTCGTATGCTACGGCCGAAAAAGACTTAATTGAGGCTATGAAACGCATCAAGGAATGCTTAGATAAAGCAATAATATCATAAATTTTGCCTCGCAATTGTATTTTAATCATATTTTTTAGTTTAAAATTATTACCTTTGTATATATTTTTATTTGGTAAGAAATGAAAGAAGAAAAAAAATCACTGAATTTTATTGAACAAATTATAGAAAATGATTTAGAAAATGGACTCCCAAAGGATAAGCTCCGTTTTCGTTTCCCACCTGAACCCAACGGATATCTGCATATTGGACATACAAAGGCTATCTGTATCAATTTCGGATTAGGTGAAAAATACAATGCACCCGTGAATCTCCGTTTTGATGATACCAACCCTGAAAAGGAAGAGCAAGAATTCGTAGATTCTATTAGAAGAGATGTCGAATGGCTTGGTTTCAAATGGGATAAAGAAGTATATGCCTCCGATTATTTTCAGCAACTCTATGATTGGGCAGTACAAATGATAAAAGATGGAAAAGCCTATATAGACGAACAACCCTCCGAAATCATTACCGAACAAAGAAAAAATCCTGCCGAAGCAGGTATAGAATCACCATACCGAAACCGCCCCGCTGAGGAAAGTTTAGCTCTATTCGAGCAAATGAAAAATGGCGAATTTGAGGAAGGAACAATGTCCCTCCGTGCTAAAATAGACATGGCCTCACCAAATATGAATATGAGAGACCCTGTGATGTATCGTATCCTAAAAAGACCACACCACAGAACGGGAACCGATTGGAAAATATATCCTATGTACGACTGGGCTCACGGCGAAAGCGACTATATAGAGCAAATATCCCACTCCCTCTGTTCATTAGAATTTGAAAATCACAGACCACTATACGATTGGTATCTGGACCAAGTCTATGAACCTAACAAAACACGAAACAAACAACGAGAATTCGCAAGAATGAATGTAACCTATATGATTACTTCTAAGCGAAAACTCCAAAAATTAGTAGCAGAAAAAGTCGTAACAGGATGGGACGACCCTCGGATGCCTACCATCTCCGGAATGAGACGATTGGGATATACACCAAAGGCTATAAAAAATTTCATAGAACGAGTAGGTGTAGCCAAAAGAGAAAACCTCATCAATATTCAATTATTAGAATTCTTCGTCCGTGAAGATTTGAATAAAATCTCAACAAGAGTAATGTCCGTGGTGAATCCCGTGAAATTAATCATTGAAAACTACCCAGAAAATACAGAAGAATGGCTAGAAACAGAAAACAACCCTGAAGACGAAAACGCAGGAACTCGACAAATACCTTTCAGTAGAGAACTCTATATTGAGAGAGACGACTTTATGGAAGAGGCTCCAAAAAAATTCTTCCGACTAACGCTCGGAGGAGAAGTGCGACTAAAATCTGCATACATCATCAAAGCGGAAAGGGTAGAAAAGGACAAAAATGGAGATATAACCACCATCTACGCCACTTATGATAAAGACTCCAAGTCCGGAAGCGGTACAGAGGCTAGTATGAGAAAGGTGAAAGGAACTCTACACTGGGTATCTGCGCAACACGCTCTACCTGTGGAGGTGAGAACCTACAACCGCCTATTCACTACCGAGCAACCTGATGCTGAAAAAGAAACTGATTTTATGGAATACATAAATCCAGAATCCCTACAAGTGTCGAAGGCCTTCGCTGAACCATCACTTAAAAATGCCAAAGTAGGTGACCATTATCAATTCCAAAGAATTGGATACTACACATTGGACGAAGATAGCTCAGACGAAAAACTAATCTTCAATAGAACCGTAACACTAAAGGATAGTTATAAACCAGAAAATTAACTTACTTTATAAATTAAGTAAGAATGCAAAAATAACAAATCGTTTTTCTATTAAATCACATATAATAGAGTTTATCTATTAAAATGATTGATAAAATCAAAAAAAAACGATTTTTATTTTAGGTGCCGTAACTTTGCAAAATGTTTAATTATATAAAATATGAGTAAAATAATTACATCTTTGGCATTGTTATCCATTGGAATAGTAGGGTATGCACAAGATACTCCCCCAACTGGAAGAGTGGGGATAAACACTACTACACCGCAAGGAACATTAGAGATTGCAGCACCACGAAATGATAGTAAAGGGTTATTAGATACAAAGAATAACGGTGTTGTGATACCTACTCTTACAAAAAAAGAGGTTGCAAGTCTTACTAAACCAGTGGATGGGACATTGGTATTCATTACAGATGAGGAAGAAAATGTAACAACCACTAATCAAATATCTGATATCAGTAATGTATCAGGGAATGGTTTCTATTACTATGTTGCCACAGGTGAGAATAAAGGAACTTGGGCATCATCTGGAAGTACTTATGTAAGGAATAAGAACAAAGATGTTTCTTTTGATGCTGATGCCTCTATAGTTAAGCCTCTTAGCAAAGTAAATATTATAAAATATGCCGCAAGAGCATGGGGGGATTGGATTGAAAATCTTAATACAAATATAGATTCCGAAAGATATGATATGTCAGTCCTCAGTGCCGTTCTACTTGGTGCCGAGATAGACTTTAATCATACAGGACCAGGAGAGGTACCTAAGATATCTGCTTTTACACAAGATGATAAAAAATGGCATATAAAAGCGGACTTTGATTCATTTAATACAAAAGATGGAAGAAATGGAACTTGGGTGTTTTATGTAATGGTTACTCCTAAAGGAACTATAAAATATATTGAAACAACAACTAGTGAGGGTGCTAGTAATACTCATAACATTAGCGAAGGCCTTCCGGATATATTTAAGAGGAAATAATCATATAAAACTGCTCAGATATGGGCGGTTTTTTTATATCAAATTAAATATTATAGATTTAAAGCGTAATAATAACTACAAAAAAAACTCCCAAATTGGGAGTTTTTTTATTTATCACTATGCATCTATATTGGCATATATTGCATTTTTTTCAATGAACTCTCTTCGTGGTGGTACCTCATCTCCCATCAGCATAGAGAATATTCTATCTGCCTCTACGGCATTTTCAATATTCACTTGTTTTAAGTATCTATTTTCTGGGTTTAGTGTAGTTTCCCAAAGTTGTTCATCGTTCATCTCACCGAGACCTTTGTATCGTTGTATTTCTACACCTCTTCCGTCTGGGGATAATTGCTCTAATTTTGCTTTTCTATCATTTTCGTCCCAAGCATATACTTGTGTTTTACCTTTTTTCAGTAGATATAGCGGTGGCGAAGCGATATATACATACCCTTTTTCTATAAGTTCCCTCATATATCGGAAGAAGAAAGTGAGTATCAGTGTAGCGATATGCGAACCATCTACATCGGCATCGGTCATTATCACTACTTTGTGGTATCTCAACTTTGATAGATTTAGGGCCCTTGGGTCTTCTTCTGTTCCTACGGACACTCCCAAAGCTGTGTATATATTTTTTATTTCGTCGTTATCATACACCTTATGTAGCATTGATTTCTCCACATTTAGGATTTTTCCTTTTAGTGGTAATATTGCTTGGAATTTGCTATCTCTACCTTGCTTTGCTGTTCCTCCTGCGGAGTCTCCCTCCACGAGGAATAATTCGCATTCTGCTGGGTCTTTAGAGGAGCAATCAGAGAGCTTCCCTGGTAATCCGCCACCACTCATTGGATTTTTTCTTTGCACCTGCTCTCTTGCTTTTTGAGCAGCGAGACGGGCTTTCGCAGCAAGGATTACCTTTTGCACGATAAGTTTTGCTTCAGCGGGGTTTTCCTCTAAAAAAGTAGAGAGCATCTCACTCACTACACGAGACACCGCTCCCGATACTTCGGAGTTTCCTAATTTTGTTTTAGTTTGCCCTTCAAACTGAGGCTCCATCACCTTTACAGAAACGATAGCGGTAAGTCCCTCACGGAAGTCTTCCGCTTTCACTTCAATATCTTTATCTTTACCAGTGATTACCTCATCGGCATACTTTTTGAAGGTTCTTGTCAATGCACTACGGAACCCCGTAAGGTGTGTTCCTCCCTCCCTTGTATTGATATTATTCACATAGGAATATAAATTTTCATTGAAAGTATCGTTATAACGCATCGCTACCTCCACAGGTATTTCATCATCCTCTTTACTTTCAATATGGATAGGTTTCGCCATCAACCCTACTCTATTTCCATCAAGATACTCTACAAACTCACGGAGACCTCCTTCGGAGTGAAATGTTTCACTTCTTGGGTTTCCGTTTTCATCTAATTCTCTCTCGTCGGTTAGGGTAATGGTGATTCCTTTATTAAGGAAAGATAGTTCTCGAAGTCTTTCGGAGAGTATATCGTATTTATATACCAACTCGGTGAAGATACTTCCATCTGGTTGAAAGAATTGCTCTGTACCTCTTCTATCACTTTCTCCTACGACTTCTACGGGAGTTACAGCCTTACCTTTTTGATATTTTTGTTGATATATTTTACCATCACGATAGACTTTTGTAGTCATATCTGTAGAAAGGGCATTCACACAAGATACCCCCACCCCGTGGAGACCACCTGACACTTTATAAGAATCTTTATCAAACTTTCCTCCTGCCCCAATTTTCGTCATTACTACTTCGAGGGCAGATTTTTGTTCTTTTTCGTGAAAATCCACTGGGATCCCCCTTCCGTTGTCGGATACAGAGATTGCATTCCCTTCGTGGATAGTTACTTTTATCGTATCACAATGCCCTGCAAGAGCCTCATCAATCGAGTTATCCACCACTTCGTATACCAAATGGTGAAGACCTCTTTCTCCTACATCGCCTATATACATCGAGGGACGCATTCTCACGTGTTCTATCCCCTCTAATGCCTGAATACTACTCGCCGTATATTGTTTTTCACTCATAATCTTGCTATTTACATTTAGATATTCTTATCTATTTTTATTCTTTTCAAAATATTTACAAAGTTAATTTTTTTTTCATTAATATAAAAACTTTTAACATCAAAATAACATACATTTTAGTATTTTATTTAATGATTATTATTCATTTTAGACAAAAAACTCCTTCCCTGCCATTGAAATAGCAAAGAAAGAGTCTCTCTAACTAATTTTAATTTATGAAATTATGTATTTAAGATATTACCCTAATTTTAATAAAAAGCATATCGTCTCACTCCTGCAAGATACTTAGCGAAACGAATCACTTGGTGAGTGTATCCATATTCGTTGTCATACCAAACATAGAGGGTAACATTCTTGCCATCTGCAGAGGTAAGCGTTGCAGGAGCATCAAATATAGAGCAAGCCACTGTGCCCACAATATCCGAAGATACCAACTCTGGGTTTGTAGAATATTCTATTTGCTCTACCAATTTACCCCAAAGGGATTCTTTTCTGATAACCTCTTGTACCTCTTCTGTACTTGTTGTTCTATCTAATTCGAGGTGAAGAATCGCCAAGGAACCATTCGGCACAGGAACACGGATAGCGTTAGAAGTCAGTTTTCCTGCCAACTCTGGGAGGGCTTTTGCCACAGCAGAACCTGCCCCTGTTTCTGTGATTACCATATTGATAGCGGCTGCTCGTCCTCTTCTAGATTTTTTATGCATATTATCTACCAAATTTTGGTCATTCGTATAAGAGTGGATAGTCTCGATATGTCCTTTCTTCACACCAAACTCTCTGTTCATTACTGCCAAAACTGGCGTAATAGCATTTGTTGTACAAGATGCCGCAGAGAATACAGATTCGGTATTTACATCGGCCATTTCTTCATTTACTCCCAACACAACATTCGGAACTCCTTTTCCTGGTGCGGTTAGTAATACCTGAGATGCCCCCTTGGATTGTAAGTGGCGGGAAAGAGCCTCCTTGTCACGGAAAGCTCCCGTATTATCAATAACAAGAGCATTGTTAATACCATATTTAGTATAATCTATTTCCTCTGAATTTTTTGCAGAAATAATATAAACTGTTGTTCCATTGATAATTAATGCTCCTCTCTCTACATCTACCTCTACCAATCCTTCGAAATCTCCATGAATAGAATCTTGTCTCAATAAATTAGCTCTTTTCTCTAATGTTTTAGCATTGATTTCGTCTCTAGTAACAATAGCACGGAGTCTCAACTGTTGTCCTGCCCCTGCGTGATAAATCAATTCCCTCGCCGCAAGACGCCCAATTCTACCGAAGCCATACAATACTACATCTTTCGGTTCAAATGGTTTAAATTCCTTAGCTCCCGCCAATTCCTTTTCCACAAAAGATTGCAAATCTGTTTCCTTTATTCCTTTTTCACGAACGATAATTGCTAATTTACCAATATCCACCCTTGCAGGAGATAGGTCTATGGCTTTCACAGCTTTCAAGATATCCAATGTCTCAAAAATAGACAAAGCATCACCAACGAGAGCCTTAGAATCTTGGTGGATATTAAGTATATCACTAATCTTTTTATCTACCAAACGATTTCTAAAAAGTAAAATTTCTACCGTTTTATTGAACCAAAGTTCATTTACGATTTCAATAAATTCCGAAGCAGCAACTTGCTTTCTTGTGTAATTTTGAATTTCTTGTTCAAATGTTCGATTTTCTGACATTTTTATTTTATTATATTTATTTAAATATTGGAGACAAATATAAAAATTTTTTGATAAATACTAAAATAAATCTCATAAAAAACTACGACTTATAGTAACCATTTAATTTACAAACATTTACAACATTATTACATCTTTTATTTTCGCTACCTCTTGATAAATATCTACAATCTGGTCTGCATCAGCCACTGCTGTATTCACATTCACGGCAGTATATTTTCCGTTTTTGCTGTCTCTCTCTGTGATGGTATGTTTCAATCCATCAAAAACACGAAATATTTCCGCTTGCTTTTCTTGGTCATTCGGAATAATAAACTTAAATAGGTATTCTGTCGGGAATTGATACATTTCCGTAAGTTTTTCCTTGAAATTTTTATAAAATTCCTCTGGCGAAACATTTTTATTATTTTCTAAAACATTCATTTTTTTGTATTTTTTTAACTAATAACTCATTTTAATAATATTTTTAGCATCTTGTGGAGTGATTATTCCATATTCTCCAATTTTAAGCCAACCTCTTTCGGTGAAGGCTTTTTCTACTCTTTCAGCAGTACCTTGGTAGTCTTCTGTATATTCGGAAAGTTTTGTTTTTACACCAAGACTATGGAAAAATTCATTCATTTTCTCAATCCCACGAAGGGCTTTCTCTTCCAGAGTTCCCTCTGAAATTCCCCAAACTCTCTCTGCATATTGGGCTAATTTCCCCTTTTTCTTCTCAAAATTATATCGATAATGAGACGCACCAACTATTGCCAAAGTCTTGGCATGGTCTATACCGAAATATGCTGTCAGTTCGTGCCCCATAGCGTGTATTGCCCAGTCGGTAGGTACACCTTTCTGTAATTGTCCATTGAGAGCCATTGTACAGCACCACATAAAATTACCTGCCGAATCATAGTCAAATATCTCCGTAAGCACCTTAGGAGCGGTTTCTTGTAGGCTTATAAGGATACTCTCTGCGAATCGCTCTTGTAAATCTGCTGATGTTGGGTGAGTCATATACTGCTCCAAAGTATGGAAATAGGCATCTACTATTCCATTCACGATTTGATTTTTAGGTAAAGATTTTACTACATTTGGGTCGAGGATAGAAAAAGTTGGAAATAACCCACTACCTCCTCCACTTAACTTTTCATTGGTCTCCCTTCGAGAAATAACATATCCAGAATTCATCTCCGAGCCTGTCGCAGGAAGTGTCAATATAACCCCAAAAGGCATTGTCTCTCCCTCGTTACCACGAATTCTATTCTTCAAAATATCCCAAGAGTCCCCCTCATAGCGGGATGCTACAGCCAAAAATTTCGTTCCATCAATCACCGAACCTCCCCCCACAGCCAAAAGGAAATCAATATCATTTTTCTTTATTATTTCCAAAGCCTCTTTCAAAACAGCATATTCTGGATTAGCAGGAATCCCCGAAAACTCCATCACAGAATGACCTTTTAGGGCATCCATCACTTGCTGATACACCCCATTTTTCTTGATACTCCCTCCTCCGTAGAGCATCAAAATTTTGGCATTCTTAGGAATCTCGTTGGATATTTTCGCAATCTCCCCTTCTCCAAAGAGGATTTTTGTAGGATTTTTTAATTCAAAATTTAGCATTGTAATTATTTTAAAACCATTCTTTACAAAAAAACTCAAACTTTATTCCAAAGGTAAAAATATTGCCATTTTGGCATAAAACCATCTTTGGCAAAGAAATTGAGATATATGAAATATAAAATTTTAAATTATGTCTGAAAATAAAGATTTACACAACGAAGAGGTTGTTTCCAACGAAGAAAACAATAATGTAGAAAACACAAACCCGACTGAAAAAGCGGAAAAAGTGGCAGAAGAAAAGACTGCAGAGGAACTTTTGACAGAAGAAAAAGATCGATATATAAGACTTTTCGCAGAGTTTGAAAATTATAAAAAACGAACTCAGAAAGAGAAAATGGAGTTTTATCAATATGCCAGCCAAGACCTGATTGTATCTCTGCTTGGGGTGCTTGACGACTTTGAAAGAGCCATTAAGGAACTTGCTAAAAACGAAAATGTTGAGGAACTAAAAGGTGTAGAACTCATCTATAATAAATTTAAAAACAAATTAGTTGAAAAAGGACTAAAACCTATTGAAGTAAAGACAGGTGACGACTTCAATGTAGATTATCACGAGGCAATTACCCAAATACCTGCCCCAAGTGAGGAGCTAAAAGGAAAAATTGTAGACGTGATAGAAGTAGGATATCAACTGCATGATAGAGTTATCCGATTTGCAAGAGTCGTTACAGGAAATTAATAATCATTAAAACACTAACTATTGATTATTAACAAATTATACAATTATATTTAATTTAAATTATGTCTAAACGAGATTATTATGAAGTCTTAGGAGTGTCTAAATCGGCCTCATCAGACGAAATAAAAAAAGCCTATCGAAAGATGGCAATAAAATATCACCCTGACAAAAACCCTGGCGATAAGGAAGCAGAAGAAAAATTCAAGGAAGCAGCAGAGGCCTACGAAGTACTTTCTGATGCCAACAAAAAAGCACGATATGACCAATACGGACACGCAGGGATGGGTGGTAATAGTGGTTTCGGTGGAGGATTCGGCGAAGGAATGAATATGGAAGATATCTTCTCTCAATTTGGAGATATTTTCGGAGGTCATTTTGGTGGAGGATTCGGCGGAGGAAGAAGAGCCCAACAACAAGCAAAAGGCTCTAACCTACGAATCCGTATAAAAATCAATCTTGAAGAAATGGTCAATGGAACATCCAAAACCATAAAAATCAAGAGAATGAAACTTGCAAATGGGGTAACCTCTAAAACATGTCCTACTTGTAACGGAACTGGTGCCCAAACACAAGTAATGGATACTATATTCGGTAGAATGCAGACACAAACAACCTGCTCCCACTGCCAAGGAACAGGAAAAATAGCCGATAAAATCCCCAATGGAGCCAACTCTCAAGGCCTAATACAAGAGGATGAAGAAGTAAAAATAGATATACCTGCAGGGGCAAGAGAGGGAATACAACTCAATGTAAGAGGTAAAGGTAATGATGCTCCTTTCGGAAATGGTGTATCAGGAGATTTACTGATAATCATCGACGAAGAAGATGACAAAACCATCAAACGAGATGGAGACAACCTCCACCAAGATTTATACATATCATTTGCAGAAGCAGCTCTCGGCACCAAAAAAGAAATCAATATAGTGGGAGGAAAAGTGAAAATAACCATTGAGGCAGGTACTCAATCCGGAAAAATATTACGCCTCGCAGGAAAAGGTCTCCCTAGTATTGATAGTTACGGAAAAGGGGATATGTTCATCTATATAAATGTTTGGACTCCACAAAACCTAACATCCGAACAGAGAGAATTCTTTGAAAAACAGCTGGAATGTGGCGATATGAAAGCTGAACCATCAGGAAAAGAAAAATCTTTCTTTGACAAAGTACGAGATTTCTTTAGCTGAATAACAAAATTGATTAGATTATAAAAAGAAAGCTCTACTACTTAGTAGAGCTTTCTTTTATCCTTTATAAGATGTTATAGAATAGCGAAAGTACTATTTATGAAGAGATATTCCAATTTTTAAAAAAAATTGTACAATATAACATATCTCATTTTTCACCATACAACTTTTTATTGAAATCTTTACTGTTCGAATTTTTTAGAATATATATATACCCGTCGTAGTTTTTCAAGAATCAAAGA
>FLSB01331826.1_pt1 | contig 18013 bp, 23 predicted proteins | sample 1550551 | NCBI WGS metagenome assembly FLSB01 (sample SAMEA4031774, study PRJEB14383) | metagenome | biome: human; feature: oral; material: saliva | place: Philippines | collected 2014 | reverse complement strand
CTGATGCTAATGCTTCTTCAACCTCTTTTACCACCGGATTCTCCGGATTGCATCCACATACGTGTAATTTTTCCGGTTTTGAGAATTTGATATCCAAAGGTTGAAGAGGCTCAAAGTTTTCAATTTTATTGACTTTATCAGTCATTTGAGCCTCCCGATTAATTAAGCGTCAGCTTTTGGAGTTTCAGTTTTCGCTTTGTGAGCATCCAAGTATTCTTGGATTGCCGCGTTTACAGATTTTGTGGTTACCACCGTAGTTGGGATTGCAGTAGGGCAACGTTTGAATGATTCGTGTAAGTTACGAACTTCATCTAACATTGCTTTGATTTTAACTTCTGCTACTTCCACTTCAGCTTTTTTAGCTTTGATTTCTAAAAGCATAGCTTGAATTTCAGCTTTTTGAGCTACTACGTCTGCTTGATGTTGAGCCACTTGAGCTTCGCTTTGTGAAACTTTCAATTGAGCTTCGGTTACCGCCACCGCGATTTTACCAGATTCGATGGCAGAATCATTTGCCGCTTCGGCAGATTTAGCTGATGCTTGGGCACTCGCTGCCGCCGCAGAAGCGTTTGAAGTTACGGTACGTTCTAATACTGCGATCGCTTCTTGTGATGCTTTAGCTTCTTCTGCTTTTGTTTTAGCTTCTTCTGCTTTAGTTTCTGCTAAAGTTGCTTGAGCTTTAACACTACCTAAAGTTGCAGTAGCTTCATTAGATTTAGCTTCCGCTTTAGTAGCTTCTAATTCCGCTTTAGTAGCTTGAGTTTTAGCGGCTTCCGCTTGCTCTTTAGCTTTACCAGCTTCTAATTCTGCTTGGTTAGCAAAATCTTTTGAATCTACTGCAGATAATGCAGATTCTTTAGCTTTAGCTAATGATTCGGTTGCTGAAGCTTGAGATTCTTTAGCCGCAACTAATGCATCTTCTTTTGCTCTCTTCGCTTCATCAGCCTGTTTAGTCGCTTCATCTTTAGCGGCTACTGCTTTATCTTCGTTAGCTTCTGCGTTAGTTTGAGCTTGGTGTGCTTCATCGCGAGCTTTACCAGCATTTAACGCTGCTTCAATAGCTTTTTCGCTTGCCAATGAGGCTTTGGTTTCTAATGCGGTTACATTAGCTTCTGATTTTTCTACTGCTTGTTGAGATTTTTCAGCTAACACTTTAGCCGCTTCACTCGCTAAACGTGAAGCTTCGGATTGAGCAGAAGCTTTTTCAGATGCAGTGCGAGCGTCTTCAGCGCCGTGACGAGCTTCATCTGCTTTATCACGAGAAATTTGAGCTTGGTCGCGTGAAGTATCAGCGGCGTTACGGGAAGTTACCGCTTTTTCCGCTTCGGTTGCTGCAATTCGTGCACTTGCCGCTGCCGCTTCATCTGATCGGTTAGCTGCTGTTGCAGAGTTTTGAGCATCTAGTGCTGCTTGTTCTGGAGTCATTATTATTTTCCTTATTAATCGATTAAAAGAAGTTTTTTATGAGGTCGCTTATCTTGTTGAACAAAACTCGCGACCTTTAAAATATTTAATTATTCTGCAGAAACTTCACGAATGATTTTCTTAACTGCGTTAGTAAATTCAACAGATGAATAGTCCGCATCTTTACCCTTAGCACCAGTATCGCCTTTTGTGCCTTTAGGACCTTGTGGGCCTTCGATGCCTTGTGGGCCTTGAGGACCTTGAGCGCCTTGTGCACCACGATCACCTTTCTCACCTTGATCACCTTTAGGACCTTGTGGACCTTCAACGCCTTGAGCGCCACGAGGACCTTGTGGGCCGCGATAAGACTCGTCGATTTTAGCTTTAACTAATTCTACGATTTTCTCAACTAAAAGAGCTTCGCGAGTTTTGATACCAGATTTTTCACCAGTAGATAATTCTGCTAATAAACGTTCAACGATGTCTAATGATAAAAGATTAACATCTGATGATAATACGTTGCAGTCGGTTACTGCGGGTTTGGTGTTACAACCAGAATTGCAATTACCGTTTAATTTCCAAGTAGACATTATTATATTCCTTTTTATTATTCACAACTCACCAAATTTTCTAAATCTGGAAAGTATAATGTACTTACATCTAAGCTTTTAAGCTCTACATCCAAATCCAACAACTTCTTAAGTCTTGCAAGTTCATAAGTTTCTTGCTCTTCTAAGATGGCTTGGCGCTTTCTAGTAATTTGCATTAATTCTAAAAATGCCAAGCCTTCTTCTGGTGACTGAAAGTCTTGTTGGTTAGATTCAAAGCTAATGGAAGATTTAGGGCCTTTTGATTCTTCGCTTGTGTCTAAACAACTTTCTCTATTCATTTAGACCACCTTATAGGTGTTCCTCTTTGTTCTCAGTACTAATCGCACCAGTAGTAGCCGGGGCGTCATCTAAATGATCTTCCGCTGTGTTTGGTGTACCCGCTTCAACTACCGGAGCTGCTGGGGTTTCTTCAGCTTTTGGTTGAACTGGCTCAATCACTTTATCGATAGCTTCAGCCGCTTTATCTGCTTTGTCTAACGCATTACCTAATGTACCTGGTTCACATTTACCTTCCGGGCAAGGTTGTGGCTGTGGTTGTGGTTGTGGCTCAGGTTGTGGTTGTGGTTGTGGCTCAGGTTGTGGTTGTGGTTGAGGCTCAGGTTGTGGTTCTTCTTTCTTCTCTTCTTTCTTCTCAGTGAAGATTTCAGTTTTTAAGTAACCAGCATCATGTTCAAATTCAACGCGAGATTTTTCACCGTATTTGCGTGAGCCTTCACGAGATTGGATCTCTTCGCCGTCTTGGCGTAAGCCACGAACTGTACGTTCTACCCCTTGTTTTTCCACTTCTGGTTTCCATAATGCTGAACGAGAATATTCACCATCGCGAGCGAAACGACCTTCTGCATTTTCTTTAACTGCGCGTAACGCGATATTGATCTCGGTACGAGAAGCTTCGCTGTCTTGCATTACGTGAAGTTTGTTGTTGTCCACTTTACCACCGAATTGCACGTTTGCGAAGTGTTGTGGGTTGTCTTGGTTTGGATAGGTTGCTGGATCGTGACCAAAAACGCGATAGATCTCTTCGTTCGCTTTTTCGTCTTTCTCTTCAGCTTTGCCTTCAGCCCAGATGTCTGCTTTCATGTATGGTAAGTCGTGAGCGAACTCGTAACGAGAACCATAGAACTCAGGAGCTACTGAGCGGGCGCTTTCTAAGCGTTCTTTACTTTCTTTCATTTTGTTTACCTTTGTGTTAACGTTAACTAAAATTCTGTGTTATGTTTATATTTAAACAAAATAAAATCTCCACTATGCACAACTATCCACTGTAGTGGAATTAGTGGATCGTGGAGATCTTAATAATTTAAAACTAAACTTTTAAGTTTCGGTAACCGAAATAGATTAGTTAGCTTTTACTAATGTGTTTAAAACTTCAGATTGTTTATCAACAGTAGCAACTACTTTAGCGAATGATTCCGCAATTGAGTTAACGTTAGCTGTTAATTCATCTACTTTAGTTTTAACTTCACATTTGAATTTCTCAAACGCAACTTGTTGATCAGTTTCGTGAGTTGCAATGTTGGCTACTAAAGTTTTGAATAGATCTGCTAATTTAGTTACTTGTTCTTCGTTCGCAGTAACACGTTTAGCTAAAGCTTCGTGTTCTTGTGTAGTAAGATCGAACATAGTGTTGATAGCGTCTAATTTTGATTTTAAAACGAAGTCGATTAAACCCATAGGGATGTTTAATACGCGACCATCTTCATAAGTTAATTTGAAGTAGTCTTTGAATTCGTCAGCTGATTTGATAGTTGCAGTTTTGAACAACATAGCTGGGTTAGCTAATTTTTCCGCGATAGCGTTAGTAGTTACCACGAACTCTTGGTATTGTTCTTGCATGCGTTTAGACATCTCGATAGTTTCTTCGAGTTGTTTTTCAAGGATGTCGCGTTCGCGAATTTTGAACTCTTTCTCAGCTTCTTGTAAAGCTTGGAAGCGAGCTTGTTCTTTAGCATCGTTGATAGCGATAGTACGACGAATCGCTTCTAAACGTTCTACTTGTTCTTTACGAGCTTGTTCATCACGTTTTGCTTTAGCAATCGCTTCTAAACGAGCTTCGCGAGTTGATGCGAATAATGATGATGTTTCGCAAGATTTGCAATCTGCCATTGTATTTTCCTTTCTATAGTTAGGTTAACGATTTGCGATTAAAGTTTGCATATTTAATTCGTTATAGTATTTATTATAATACTTCTAGTTATATTTTTACTGCGCTTAAAGGTTTCTCAATCCAACGATTTGGGCCTTTCTTGGTACCGGAACTATCTAAAACCGTTTCATCAATACCCTGAATAGGTGAACCATTCTTAACTACCTTGTCACAATATGATCTTGTATAAGTCCAATAATCGTAGACCACTCCGATATTTAGGCTAGCGCCTAATTCCGCGGATGGATCAAGTGCTATTTCCCCAATACTGGAGATTCTACAATTTTTGAAATCTACTCTAAACAAAATCTCTTTGTTCGAATTGAGAATTTGGACCCATAAGTCAAAAGTCGGAGTGCTAAAAGTATCCTGTTCGAAGTTAACTTCTTGCATGGCAAGATCCAACAATTCGAAATAAGTTTGGAACCCAGAATCTAACATAATATCCAAGCTGAGATCATTAAAGTCAATGCTATCAGCTCCAGCATGAAGAGCTACCCCAGATCTAGTCATCAGACTAGGATGGGCAAAAGCTATAGAAGGAATAGTAAAATTCTTAATAAAGAATGGCGTTAACTTTAACGTATCACTTCCTACTAAAAACTGACTGACATCAGCTAAATTGACGCTTGCCGTAGACATTAGATTCTCCTTAACGAATTAATTTTCCGAACCCTGAAAGTTTCGGTGACCGAAATCATCAAGGCTCGGAAATTTTTAAGATTAAGCCGCGGTTACGTCGCTAGCAGAAACTAAGTAACCTAAAGACACTTCACCTAAAGATTTAACTTCGATACCGGTAGCTTTCTTGTTTTCTAACGCTTGAACGTTACCCTCTAAAGCAGTAACTTTAGGTTCTAGGTCATTTACTTTACCTTCTAAAGCAGTAACTTTAGGCTCTAATGCACCTTTAGCTGTTTCTAAAGCTTGGATTTTAGCGTCTTGTTCTTGGTCTTTAGTAGCTTGAGCTGCTTTAGCTGCATCTACTAATTCGCCAGCTTTAGTCGCTGCCGCGTCTTTAATTTCAGTCACTAAAGTTGAAAGATCAACTTCAACGTTAGCGCCTTCGCTATCCACTAAAGTGATTTTGTTACCAGCGTATGAACCAGAAACGATCTTAGTATCAGTATCAACAGTTAAGAAATCCGCAATACTTTGTTCGATTTCAGTACCATCACTTAAAGTGAATTTCATTTTCTTCTCAGCTTTGTCTACAGACACGCCAGATAATTTCACATCAACTGGGATGTTTAACGCTGCAGTATCAACAACAACCTTCTGAGCTTCTACTTTTAAACCTGTACCTAGGTCAGCAGGAGTAATAACTGTAATTGCCATTTTGTTTTCCTTTTTGTTAAATTTAACGTTTTGTGCTTTCGCACGAGTTATTTGAGACCCTCAAAGTTTTGTTGAACAAAACTCGAAGACTCTAAATATTGATTTTTCTTCATTAAAAATCTTCGAACGCCAGATCTCCGATTTCGAAGAAAGCCCCGGAATCTAAAACCTCATCGGATTTTAAAGCATCTAAGAATTTTCCGAAGTCGCTAAAGTTATCCATATTGGTCATCGGAGCAATGGAAATTGATAAAGCCATTACCAAATCGTCATGACCGGAAGAGGCTTGATACTTATCATTGACCAATTCAAATCGTTGGAATTCGCTGATAGTTTCCTTATCCACGATTTCTAATTTGTGAGAGTTAATAAGTATTTGTAACATTCTAATAATAGAATCTCTCGTACTTTTAGTAGTTCTAAATCCTGGATACTTATACTTGTTATCTTGATAATAGATGTTAGGGTACTCAAAGTGGTTAACTAGCATATCCGCGATAGATTGTCCCGCGCCTTCATTGTTTTCAATGATCATATGCGCGGTATTAAATCTTGCACCCCATTCGTACAAGAAATCTGGCATAGTAAGATAATCTACCTGTAAATTCGCTACCGCGACTTGTTTGAAGGGCATTTCGGTTACGTCAATTACTTGGATGGCGAAATAGTCTTTACCTTCTTTGGCGGCATCTACGCTCATAATATAGGTATGATTTTGTTGAGGTTCATAATATAATCTAAGCATATCATCCCATACGGCGATAGGATTTTTATGTTGCAATTCTGCGAGAACTTCTGGAGCAATCAAAGTTTCAGAAGATCCAACGAATGAGTTACCATAGTTTTGCTCGAAGTATACTCGTCCATAGCGCTTGATGATTTGACGTTTAAACTCTTCCGGTTCCATTAGGTTGCCTTTAGAATCATATCTTGGAACCTCATCCCAATGAACTTCGATAAACGCGGTTTTGGAATTAGGTTGCATCTCATCCAACTTCGCTTTCTGAACCAAATCATAGAAGTGGTTAAGACCCTTAGCGGTGGAGATGATGATATTTTTCTTCCAAGCTAACGCAGATTGTGATGGGAAGATCGAATCCGCAAATTCTTCCCAGACTGAAGTCTTGATGAAGGCGCACTCGTCGATGCAAAGTACATTCATCGAATACCCGCGAAAGCTATCTTGGGAAGGAACATCAGTTAAAATACGAGAACCTAGTTCATTCGCGATATCGCGCTTATTCCAAATTGTAGTACCTTGCATTAGCCATATAGGTAAACGAGAAATGATATCCTTGACGTTTTGTAAGAATTCACGTGCTTGAGCCGCGCGGTTTGCTACAATACCAATATTCAAATTCTTATGGAAATTATACAACCAGCTAAGATAGCAAGCTACCGTAATCGACTTACCGGAATTATGAGATAATACACCGCCGGTGTAGTACCAGTAGTTTTCAAATTCAGATTGATCTAAAGTAATATCGTAAAGCTCTTGCTCCCCAGCATCCAGGATCTCGAGGATTTTAGACTTACCGTCGACGGTATCGAGGTGATCTCCAACGCGCATTTCATTGGCTTGGAATTCTTCCTCGTCGATGATAAAGGTATGAAATTCAGCTACAGTGAGTTCTCCACGTTCGTGGATAAACTTCAAAGACTTCAAAATTTTGGTTTTGTGAATTTCTTCGATTCTTTGGTAACCAAACGGAGTTTTGACTCTTCGATTGTAATCAAGTATGTACTTTGATTCAACAAACACTAAACAGAATTCCTCTTCGAATTTTTGAACACAATTATAGTATAGAGTATATATTATAAGAATATCATTAAAAATGTTTTGAAAAATTGAGTGTTCGAGTTTTGTTCAGCGAAACTTTTAAGGTATGAAAAAAAAATCTCTCAAATCTACGCTTACGCGTAAAAATGAGAGATCAAACGGAGATTTATAAAATGAAAATTCTAAAATGAAATAGTTCGTAGTATTTAATCAAACTCTTTCAAAAGAATTGGAGTTCGTCCAGCTACATCAACACAGAGATTTATTCGCTTAACTCCATCACCATAATCTTTGAACTCTTTATGCGTGTGACCACAACATAGAGTAAGATTCTTCTTCTGGCAAATATCCACTGCTAACGGTACATCCGGATAATGACAAAAGCAGAATTCATCGATAGTCAAAATATCATGAACACTTTCGAATCCCATCTGAATGTATTCTTCGTTAGTAAAATGATCGTGGTTACCCCTAACGAGGATTTTACGACCTTTCAATTTCGCGATAATTTTAGCGATCCACTCTCTTCCTTGCTTGCTAGCTTGAATGTCTCCTCCAAATACGACGATGTCGTCATCCTGGACTACTTCATTATGGGCAAGAATCATAGCCTTAGCGTCTTCTAAGGCTGATAGATTAGCATTTGGAATCTCGTGGGTTTTTCGATCGCAATACTTGATGATGTTTTGGTGACCGAAATGGTGATCACTTAAAGCAAATAATTTCATTGGGTTTATTGGATATTAATACTACTCAAACTTATATAGTGTATCTTTAGGAAGCGATGTTCCGCTCAGCAAACTAGTAAGATTTAAAACATCATCGAGATCATCCCTTAATCGTTCACTATCAAGCAATGCGATTGCATCCTTATCAAAACCGTGGATATTAAATCGAATATCGTTAGAAAGTTTCAAGAAGTATTGACGATCTGCTTGTTTTTCCACACCGTTTAATGCTTGTTCTAGTAAACCATTAAACTTATCAAACTCGCGGAACTTAGAGAACACCGCGATAAGAGTCTTCAACTTAGAAATCACATCGCGTTTATTGATGCGAAGAGTGGTAACTTTCTCCACTACGAATAGTTTCTTAATATCCGCCAACCCTTCATTTAAAGATCTCGATTTCGCCACTTCACGCACTGACTCAAACTGGCTTTCAGCCAATTTTTGAAGTTGTGATTGGCTTGAAGTTTGTTGAGCTAATTGAATGTACGAAGCTTCTAAAAGATGCGATACTTGGGATTCGTTCATCTTAGATAACAATTTTTCCAATTCGGTACGGATGATCGCATAATTAGTAGCTTTGAGGCATTTCTCAAGTAAGTAGGTAGTAATGCGACGATCTTTCATCTTAGTCTTTTCTGCCACATCAATCACATACTCGATGAAATCTTCACGGACATCCTTATCTTTGATTCCGGCGCCTTGCATGCGTTCGCATAATGCGGTAAATGCGCGTTCGCTTACGTTTTTATTTTTATCGTCAATTAACATATACAAAATGTCATCTTCGGTGAACATCTTGTCGGTTAAAGCCAATTTTGCGTAATACGCAGTAGAATCTTTGCGCTTAGCTACTTCCAAACGGACCTTCTTAGAAAGATCCATATTGTCCACTAAGGTTTCCAATTCTTTCTCATCTTCAGATTTCTTAGCAATCTCTAAAGCTTCTTTTTCTTTCATGCGAATTCCTCAAATCCTTAGTTACGGTAACTTTCATAATAAGTGTTTAAAATTTGTTCAAAGTTTGACGGATCTTTGATACCGGTCAATTTCTTGAATAAGTTCCAACCACCAGATTTGACCGCAAGGTCAAGTTCTGGGTCGCCACGTTCAAGCTCTTGAGCGCGTTGAGGTTTATCCGCCCAAAGTAAAGCGAAATAGCGTTCCGCTACATCTTTCTGTTGTTGTTTGCTCAAATACTTGTTACAAAGTTCAACTACACCGCGGAATGTCCAAAGTTTATCCACATCTTTAGAATCTTCATTGTTGAATACTAATTTAAAGATTTCTACTAATGTTTTCTTATAATCACTTGAGGCTACCGGAATTTCTTTGTATACGGTTTTACCGCTATCCTTGACTTCGTTACCATCTTGGTCTAGTAATGGAGCATACGCTACGCGGACGCCGTGATCTACTGAGAACTTCAACATACGAGCGACATCACCTTTCTTGCTAGCCGAAGTGAGTTTGTAGTTGTCGTAAGTGGACTTATTGGTCGCAATAACGATATCAGGGCGAATACTTACCCCACCGACCAATGCGCGAATTAAGTATTTGTGGTGAACCGCTTTTACTCCATCTTTCGCATCATCAAAAGAGCTGGAGTGGCTAAAACGCGCCCATTCCGTTGGATTGCCATCTTCTTCGAATGGTAGGAATTCGAAGTCTACTTGTACCAAGTACTCTACCGGATCTAAGAAACGGAAGATACAGTTGATTTGGGTACCTAAGCTTGAGCTTGAGGTTCTATTCATACCTACAAATTCCACGTTACGGGTAACTTGTCGACCTTGTAATTTGCTTAACAATTCAAACAAAGTTTCAGCGCGTTCCGATGGGATAGCAATATCAATATCACCCATTGTTGGTTTGAATTTTAAAATTTCTTGGTCACTGAATTTTTCACTTAAAATGAAAGAACTTGAACCATTGAATACTAGCGCATCTTTGAGAACTTTATCGCTCTTCCAAAGAGGTACGCTATATTTTGCCTCGTGTAAAGTGTTCAACGAACTGAAAAGATTTTGCGCTAATTTAATAACGTTTGATCTTCCTACGGTTCGCAGATCCACTTTAACCGCGGCAACATCAACTCCGTTGACGTCTTTAACTACTACATTTCCACCCATTATGAAATCCTTTAATAGAAGTTTAATTTATACTTCGCAATTTTCTTATTGATCTTGGCTAACTTGTCAGCATCACCATTATAAGGTACACTCCCTAAACCCACATAGCCTAAGAACTTAACTTTGGAACCGATTTGGTAACTAAGTTCTAGGAAGTAGTTATACTTAGATTTGGAATCATCCATCAAACGACCAACTTTCTTCGCTATTAAAGCTCTATCCGCTTTTACTTTAAAAGTAATGTTTTCGTAGTGCGCTAAAACTTCGTTGTTTTTGTACTCTACGCGATCCGCGTTTGCTAAAATACCGTCGATAGCCTTAGCTCTTACGGAATCTTTGCCGTAACCAAGTTCGTTGAGTTCCTGTTGATCTAAAGTAGCCTCGTTTAAATCATGATACATTATATTAACCCTTTTATTAAACAATTAAACAATTTACATATTTAATGGTATTAGATTGTAGCATCATCCAACGGTTGGATAGAATCCATCACCTCTTGGAAATCCGGATCCTGCAATAATTGGCGATACTCGCCAATCATTTGCAAGTTCATCCAATAATCTCCGGTTGTGTTGAACAACTTTCCGAGTCTTGCAGCTAGGTTTAAGTTGATAGGCTCTTCGCCATTTAAAATCTTATTAGCTAAGTTTACCGTAATTCGAATTTTGCTAGCAAATTCCTCTACGGAAAGATTGTAGGGTTCTAAGTACTCTTCTTTTAAAATTTCACCTACAGTGACGACATAATCTGGGTTGAATTGGTTCATATTTTGCTCCTAATCATTAAAATTTATATGTATTATATTATAACAAATAACATAACACAACTGGAACTCGTACTCTAAACAAAAGAAAAGCCTATTGTTGTAATAGGCTTAACTTATCAAATTGATGATATTAAAGTTGTCTTAAACCGTAAAGGTAGAAGCCAATTGCGTTATAAAACTCAGATTTATTCTTAACTACTTTGAAGAACGGGTCTGAAGTTTTGATGATCTCTGCGCCACCACCCAGTAAGCAAACATAGTCGCATTTATCAATGATGTTACCATAACGTTCTTCGATCAACTCTAAAATTTCTTTAGTGTAATCATCGCAAACTTTGGCAATAACTTCTTGCATATCGAAGATTTGACCGCGAAGTTTGTAATGCCCAGAATCCAAAATCTCTTTAGCTTCACGCAACGTGATATCTTTAGAGTGTTGTTCTTTTACAGCTTGCTGTAATTTTTGAGCGATTCTGGTTACACCAGCACCTTCAACCCCTTCAAAAAGATTCGGAGAAGTTTTACCATCCGTAACATAGAACATGTCGAGCGTGTTAAATCCGCAATCCACTCCTACATATGTTTCGCTTGTGCTAGTAGTACGAGCTTGAGGATAATGATCCCCAAATTTATCAAACGCTAACTTACTTCCAGCACCTTGCGGTAATAAGAAGATGTTGTTAAACTTATATTCCTTACCGCTAACAATAAAGTGCTTAATGCGCTCTTTAAAGTAACCGGACATTCCCAATTGGGCAACGCTTAAACCGCAGACCATCACATCAATTTCATCTGCGGAAATCTCAGCAGTTTCCAAAGCTTTAGCAATAAACGCTGGCGCGTAAGCTTCCAACATTTGGTAGTCGCTGATGTCGATGATGTGATTACTTGGTAAGCTTAAAGCATCTAAACCAACATATACTTGATCCAATTCACCAGATGGCAACGCTAGTTCAACAATTCGCGGGTCGCGAATACTTGAAACTTTTTGTGCTCTGGCAATAGCACTAGAGTATTTGAAGATGTGGGAAATCTGGTTACCGTCACCAATTACCACTTTCACATCTCCATAGCCAATATCTAAACCTAATGATCTCATCTAAGAATTTCCTCTTATTGATACACAGTACGAGCTGGAAGCTCTTTTACGTCTGCAAAAACTTGATCGATCAAATAATCGTGAGTTGCGCGACAAGGACAAATATCTAAACCACCGCGGCGAGTAAACAACATGCAAACTGCAAGCTCATCAACATCAAAACGTTTTTGAATATTTTTAAAGATTTGCTCTGTTACTTCTTCATGGAAGTGAAACTCATTACGGAATGAAACGATATAACGTAAAACACTTTCGATAGTTGGACGTTTGCCTGAAATTCGTAAGAATAAATTTGCAAAATCCGGTTGATGTGTAACGCGACAGTTAGATCGAACATTTTTGAATAACACTTTCACTTCATCTTCGCTTTCGCTTAACACTAACAGCTCTGGAGATTCTTTAAACGCGTTGAATTCGATAGCATCAACATCTACTAATTTCGTTACATCTTGATAATCACCGAATACATCATAGTTTGAAGTATGATCGAAGAACACTTCAAATTCTACCGCGCTTTCAGTCGCTAAGCTTAGGTCGCGAATCACCATTTCTTTGTAATTTTCAATCGCTTCATCAACAGTTTCACCTAAGCGTTCCATATGGAAGCTGAAGAAATACAATTTCATAGATTTTGATTCAACGAAGTATTTTGAATCTGCTGGAATTTTGACCTTGCCAACTACAGAAACCGGATAACCTTTGTTAGTCATAAAGCTACATTCGTAGTTGTGCCAGATGTCAAAACCTACAAATTCTTCACCTGTAATATCATAGTCTTTACGGTTTAGTGCTCGTTCAATCGGAACTAGCAATTCAGGGTTATAGTTAGTTTGATAATCGTTAAGATTCTTACCTAAAAATTTACCAGCTTTCTGGTTGATTTGTTCTTGTAAACTCATTAAAAGCTCCTATTGTTTGATTGAGTAATTAATTATAACAACATTCTAAATTAAGTTCAAGGAAATCTAGCGCTTGTTTTTGAATTAGAATGCTAGGAATTCCCGAAACTCTCACATAACTTCTAAGCTGTTGATCGTAGTTATGGTTTCCTTTACCGAAGCTAAAGTCGCTACCTATTCCGAATTTTCGTATAATCTTAGCTTTAGTCTTATTGAAACACGAACTTTCTAAAAGTACATTTGGAAGATCAGCGATAGTTTGAGCAGCTTGATGAGTGTAAACATTCTGATAAAAGTAGCGTAAAAGCATTCCAAAACTTTCGCTATCGCGATTAGTTGGTTTGTAGCTACCAACGGCGTAAGCGCCAGCGTGTCCTACAATGTGCTTGATATGTGGATACTTCACAGCGTAGTATAAGATTTGCTGGATTTGGTCTTCCCCTAGTTGTAAAGTTTCACATCTCTGTTGAGTATGATAAAGAATGATTGAGTTATTTGGAAGCTGTTTAATAATATGTTCAACTTTATCGTACCGATATTTGGAGTGATTGCGACGATTATGAAGCTTAACACCTTTAAACAGAGGTTTTCCAATGTCTAATTCTTGATTCTCATCATAGATATACTGCAACCCGTATAACTTACCGTGATATCTTTTTTGAAAGCTGTTCAAGCATCTCGTAGTTTTCATATAAAATCACTGCGTGAGTAATCTGATACTTTTCGAGATGTTCTAAGACCTCGTCAACCGTCGGACAAATAGCCGTACTTCCGTTGAGCTTAGTAAATGATTTTGGACATTCACCTAAATGAATATGCAAATCTACTTTAACATCAAACAGCTTGCTGTATTCAACAAACTGCTTTACACGGTCTTCAACACTTCCAGTTAACTGGATAACTTGAAGATTGTATTTCTCAATGAAGTAATCAAACAAAAAGACGATATTTCTGTGAAACTCTACATTAACCGAACGAACACCATCATCTACAATTTCGAATTCTGGTCTTAAGAAGAAGATTGCATCCCACTGCATAATCGTTTCTTCAAACACTTTAGTCGCTTCATCTAAAGTCTCTTTTGAAACTTGACCTTTATTATAAAGAAATTGAGTATAAACCAAACCATCCAACGAGCAACGATCAAAGATGACTAGACCAGAATCTTTTGCATTTACTCTACGTTTATGCTCTTGCATAATAGCTAGTTGAGTTGCATCTGTTCCTTGCTCGTTAATCTTGAAACCTTGCTCTTTAATTTGACGTGTAATCTCATCATAGAATTTACAATCTTTGAAATCTGCGCTTTCGCGCAAAGCGTTCAATAATGTAGTTTTTCCAGTGCTTTGAGCTCCTGAAAATGCTACTCTTGTTAGCTTTGTTACACCCATACTAATCTAATACTCCATTATTCAAATCTTTAAAGAAATCAATCCAAAGATCTAATGAACAGCGCTTTAAAATCGCATAAACACCGTCCAACGAGATATCTTTGATTGATACTTCATTATAGTATAATACTTCACCTGAATCTACTTCCGGAATGACTCGATGAATGATACTTCCGGATGTTGGCAATTTTAAGCTGTAAGCTTTTTCTTGCGGATTAAAACCTTTCAATTCCGGATATTTCAAAATCGCACCAGGGTGTCCGTTGAACATATTTTTAGTAATGTATTTCTCAGGAACAATTCTTAAGAAACCATGCAAAGTTACTACACCAGAGTTTAGTTCAACCAAACTCGAATCTAGCTCTTCAAATTTTGAAAATTGCACAATGTCGTATTTCTTCAATCTTTCATCAATCGAATCTAATGATTTTCGATTAGTAAAAATTCTAACGGGTTCAAGTCCAGTTTCTTCAATGATGTCTGCTATTTCGCTTCCAGTTCTTGAAAAGAACGGAAACCACTTAATTCCGTTCTCTTGCATTATTTCAACAATCCTTTAAATTTTTGAACATTATCTAAAATCAAACTAGTATCACCTTGATACTCGATCAAATCTACTAACATCGTAGATTCTTTATGATCTAAGCCATAAGGTTGATACGGAACTCCGAGAATTCCATGAACTACTGGATTTGATGTGTCTAAGCTTACAATCTCAGGAAACTCAGTATGAGGATAATGTGAGAATTCTTGAGGTAAGAAACAACCTAACAAGTGAATTTTTGTATTGTTCAACAAACCTTCATCTTTCAGATAGTTCATAAACTCAATACGACCTTGCATATATCGCTCTTCTAAACTCAATTCCTCAGATTTACCTTCCAGGTAGTATGAGTAATCGAATGAAATCGCTACTACATCAGCGTTTTCTTTCATAAATTTGAAGCACTTGATAAGATCGTCAAGATTCTCACCTTGCACTACCCCAATCTTATTACCTTGGTTAAACAATTTCATGAAATCTTCAAATTGCTTGATGGTATTATCACAATCTTCTAAAACATCCGGAACGATATAATAGAAGTTTTCTTGATTGATATTATACAACTCTTTCACATACTTCACAAATTCATGAGAATTGAAAGCAGTTTTTAATTCAAAAATTGAGTTATCTAGATAAACGATTCGACCTTCTGCGAGAGATTGTTTGAAAAACTCGTGATACTCCGGATACTTCTCAAACAGATGAACTAACGCGTAGTCGTAATCGTTATAAGATTTTGATGTTGCTAGTAACATCAAAGGCGATTCATGAGAAACTTTGATCATACCGGCTCCTTATTGGTATGGAATAGGATCTTCGATTCCAGCTTCTTTGAAAGCTTTTAAGCGATCTAAACAAGTAGCACACTTACCACAAGCTTTACCTTCGTGCGGATTGTAACAACTCGAAGTATGCGAATACATGTCAGAAGATAAGCCAAGTTTAGCTAACGCTTCTAAGCCAGCTTTCAATACTTGCGACTTCGTCACATCTACGAACGGTGCACGATAATCAATTCGTTCACTACCATAGTTTGAAATGCGATAGAGCTCTTTTGCCATATTGACGCTAGCTGGTCTGCAGTCCGGGTAGACCGCTTCATCGGAATTGTGCACCCCCATTAAAATATCCACATCTGCATTATACTTCTTACTTAAAGCCAAAGCTTTACCGTAGATGATTGCAGAGAAGATCACGTTGCGATTTTCCACTACGGTAACTTTCAAGTTTTCGGTATTGTACTCATTTTCCGGAACTTCTTCCGCTTTGTTAGCCCCGATAGCCGATTGGGAATCGCTGAATACATCGCGAACGTTGATAAGTTGATAATTCACATCGAAACCTTGATCGTTTAGCGCTTGTACTAATTCTTGCGATTTTTCGATTTCGATAGAATGTCGTTGACCATAATCAAAACTATAGCAATACACTTTAGTGTAGCCTTCTGTTAAGATTTGAAAGAGAAGAGAAGAAGAATCCATTCCACCTGAGAATGAAAGAACGGCAATCTTTTGAGATTGTGACATATTGTACTCCTAATAAAATTGAATGTTTGTATCTATTATAATACAAACACTATAAAATTCAACTTAAATTAACCCGGTTATTTCAAAGGTCCAAACAAACCAGGAAAGTTAGCTTTACGCTTTAGCGTATCCGCCAACTCGTAAATCATTGCCGATACGGCAAGAGCTACCGGAGCCCAAACCGTAGCGTTTACAATACCAGTAAAGACGCTAGTCTTTTCACCAATAAAATAACCGTGTAGTATCATCATAATAAAGATAAGAATGGCTAGAATCTCTAATAAAACTCCAGCCAACCCGTATACAAACCTCTTCATGTTTTGCTCCTATATTTTTGAAACTTGTCAATCATCTTCGGACATTACATCAATCAACCAAAGATACCCTGCTATAATCAACAACACAACTACTGAAGTTGCTAGATGTCCAAATTTCTCCCAAACTTTCGCTACCGCGACGGCTCCGAGAGCTGGAAGAATTACTAATGCTATCATTAAGGTGATAGTATCCCTGAAATGTTTACAATATTCCTGTTTATGATTCGCTTGATTGCGTTTTACTTGCATTTTAACCCACCCGATTTTTATAATTGTTATAGTATATCTAAGTTTGTGGTAGGTTTTCCGCTTTAGCGAATTTATCTAATCTCTTCGATGATTACACTAACATGATCATTGAAAATGTTTTGATGTTTATAAACTCTTAATTTTGAATCATTCAATTTTTCGCTTTTAGCAAAATCTTGAACAGAAACTACCTCGCCTTTCACACCACAACCAAAACCTTCTGGAAGAATATCTGATTTTGCGTAATCACAAAGAGCAAACCATTTATCGTGACTTACTGCTGGTTGTGGTTTATTATTGAGGATGATTAGAGCCCAGGCAGCAGAGTTTGCGTTTACCGACACTACTAAACCTAAACCCAATACTAAAGCTTTTAAAAATTTGTTCATAATCATCTCCCGATATCTTATCTTTATATGGCGTATTATAATACATCTAAACCTAGAAATCAATACGTTTCGAAACTTTTTTTCAAAGTGGTTAAGTTTCGTTCAACTAAACTAGAGACTTTCGAAAATAAAAAAAAAAATCTCCGCTTTCGCGGAGATCTTTTAGTTCTTACACTAACTTTGAATCTTCAACTAATCCGTTAGATACCAGTTACTGCGAATGTACTTGCGTACAACGCTGCACGATCGGTAGCTGTTGGAGTTTCGAAACCAGGGATTGTAGTTAATGCGTAGCGCGTTTTCGCGATGATTCCGTTCATACCAGTTTGTGAATTGATCACTTTAGTGAATGTGAGCGGAATGTATGGGCAGAAGTAACCCATTGCATCACGACGATCTTCACCTTTATAGAGCAATGTCGCGTATTCGAAATCTGTGTAAGGATCAACGACTACGCGTAAACGACCATCTAAAGTACCTACGAAACCAGTTAATACACCAGTTTTAACGATATCAGAACCGATATGACCGTGTTCGAATGAATCTAATGAAGCTAATAAGTTAGCTACACGAGATGAACATAATAACACGTTTGCTTGACCGCGGTTTGTACGACGAGCGATTGCTGAAGCTTCGTGAGCAATTTTGAATGCTAATTCGCGAGCGATGTCGATAGTACGTAAGATACCGCTAG
>FLSB01295877.1_pt1 | contig 18029 bp, 28 predicted proteins | sample 1550551 | NCBI WGS metagenome assembly FLSB01 (sample SAMEA4031774, study PRJEB14383) | metagenome | biome: human; feature: oral; material: saliva | place: Philippines | collected 2014 | reverse complement strand
CCATTCGTTGAATTATGTATTGAGCTTCATTTTCGTCAATTGACAAAAATAATTCGTATACAGAGTCTTCAACAATATCGATATATCGTTGTTTTACAATATCTGGTGTAAATTGGAGTTGAATATTTAATTCTTCTAAAAGTGTATGATGTTTTTCAAGAAATTTACAGATGATTAGTTTTTGATTGTTATTTAATGTTGAAAATTCTCTAATAATATAACTATCTGAATCAATAACATCTTTAAATTTTCCAAGTTCTAATGTGTCTGTGAAACTGTTATCGGGTTTGAGGTTACCGATAATATCATCGTTTGAGATTTCAATATATGTTTCGACAATAGACCATTTATCTAAATTGTGATATTTTTTTAGATTATCAATAGCCTCGTTTAATTTTGCAAAATTTGAATTAGTAATGGAATTGAGTTTATCAATGAGCATTTTTTTGGTGTAAAGACTGTAATCTATATTACCATCATTTTTATTGATGAGATACATTCTGACTTTATATGATTTTTCCATTTTTCACCTTTCTAAACTAAAAACAATCCGTATTTTTTATACGGATTGTTTATTTGTTATTTATCTTCAGGGGTTACATCGATTGCTGAATCAGCAATTGCTTCACCCATGGCTTCACCCATTTTGCGACCTGTTAGGGTTGCGGTAATGAGTTCTTTGACATCTAGACCCATACCGTTTGTGATTTGGTTCATGGTAGTCATGATGTCACCAACCATCTTAGATGAATTTCCTTCACCATACATGGTGATGGAATCAACATTAGAAAGTGGAGTAGCGACTGCTTTAGCGATATCAGGAAGAGCTTTAACAAGCATTTCTGTGATAGCGGCTTCACCGTATTTCTTCATAGCTTCAGCTTTCTTATCCAAACCTTCAGCTTCTGCGGATAGTTTAGCACGGATAGCTTGTGCTTCGGCTTGACCTTTAGCTCTAATAGCTTCAGCTTCTTGAAGTTGAGCAAATTTATTAGCTTCAGCTTTAGCTTTTTGAGCTTCGGCTTCTTTTTGAGTCTCAAATAACTCGGCTTCAGCTTTGGCTTGACGTTCGAGTTTTTCAGCTTCAGCAGCTTGTTGACGGGCATATTTTTCGGCATCTGCTTGAGCTTCAATTTCAGCTGCAAGGGTTTGTTTACGTACAAGAACTTCACGTTCTTTTACTTCAGCTTGTTTTTCTTCTCTCACAATGTTAGCTTCAGCTGTTTGACGTTCAATTTCTTTACGTTGAACTTCTTTTTGGATTTCATAGGCTGCGTCTGCTTTGGCACGTTCTGTATCAGCTTCAGCTTTAAGAGCTGCTTGTTTTTTAGCTAAATCATTTTGTTTTTGAGCAATTTCTAAATCAGCTTTAACACGAGCGTCATTTGCAATTTTATCTGATTCAGCTTGTTGTTGTTCAATTTCTTGTTTAGCTTTCGCTTTTGCTTTAGCAGCTTCTTTACGAATTTGTTCAGTATTGTCAATACCGAGGTTTTCAATAACTCCATTGCTATCAGTTAAACCTTGAATGTTAAAGGCTACAATTTCAAGACCCATTTCTTCTAAGTCTTTAGTTGCATTCGTTTGAACAGTTTCTGCAAATTGTGATCTGTCTGTCACAATTGTAGAGAGTTGCATTTGACCGATGATAGCACGTAAGTGACCTTCAAGTGTGTCACGAATTTCGTCAGCGATTTCGTCTGATGTCTTATACAAGAAGTTACGTGTAGCTGCTCTGAACAATTCAGGTTTTTCTGTTCCGATTTTAACTTTAACGGCAGCGTCAACTTTCACGTTGATGTAGTCATTTGTTGGTACAAAGTCTGATGTTTTAACATCAACTGAAATCATTCCTGCTGTCATTGAGTCAACACGTTCTAAGATTGGGATTTTCCAACCCGTTTTACCGTGTAAAACACGTTGACCACGAGGTCCTGAAATTACTTTAATTTCACCAGGACTAGCAGATACGAATCCTGCTCCTAAAATGAAGAGAAATGTAATAACGACAATCGCAATAACTGTAATGAGAAAAATGTTAGGCATATTCTGACCTTCCTTTTATTTTTTATAAGTCAATTATACCACATTTTTCAAAATAAATCTACAGTTTTTAGTTTAATGTAATGATTTTTTCAACTCTACCTTTTTTGTCACGAATATGCAATTCGATTTGATTGTGTTCGTTTTTGTGCAAACGAATGGATTTTAGAATACCATCTTCAACGTCTGTAATGATGATTTCGTTGTCATTAATTGATTCTTTGTCAATATCAATGTTTTGAGGTACGACATCTAGTTTTTGCATGCTTAATGCAAAGTTAGTGATTGATTCAAATGAGTCAGACCCTTTTTCTTGATATTGTTCTAAAATATAGTCGAAATTGTCTTCGTAGTTTGTTTCGTTAATATCTTTTTTGACAATTAAACTGCCATATTTTGTTTCTTTTACAAAAATTTCTGTAAACATTTGTATACTTTTCTAAACAACTTTCAGTTTTTTATCCAAAGCTTTCAGAATTTTGTTCAAAATTCTAAGGCTTGGGGTTTGTTTTCTTTTTTCAATTTTTTCTAATAATTGAGGTTCCATTTCAGCTTTTTCAGCTAATTGTTCGATTGTTAAACCTTTGTTTAGGCGTTCATTGATTAGTGTCGCAATGACATCATATTCCAACTGTTTTTGGATAATATCTGAAAAACTAAACTGGAAATAGGGAATTGCGACTTTAAATTTATTCTGAATACGGTAAAATTCTTTTTCAGGGTCTTCTTTGTCTGAAAGGTAGTCATAGATGAGGTCTTCATCGATGGTTGAACCTTCAAGACTAAGGTATTTCATTTCGTCATAGTCTGAGTCCATCATATAGATGTTATCAGGTAGGTTGTAATTGTTGATAACTTTTTCAAATTCGTCATAAATTTGGTAAGCAACTTTGTCTTCAAAAAGAGTTAGTGCCAAATTGTAATGACCTAAGTATTGGTTATCAATACACCAATCTACAAAATTGACAATTTTTTGGTGGAATGGGTATTGTTTTTCTAGCAATTTGTTTCCTTTCTTATTGATCAACTAGTGGACTTTTCAAACCTTGAGACAAACAGTAGGTGTCAATAACACCTGCTTCAAATTCTGAAACCGTTTGTCCGTTTTTGAGGTTGAGTCCGTAAAACATCTTTAAACTCATTTGTAATTGAGGTGTTAGATTTTTGACAATAATCATTTGGATTGTCCTTTCTTAGTTTCAACTTTATCTAAAAATTCTTGAATATTTTGTTTTAATTGTTCTTCATCATTGATAGCAATCAAAGTTGAATTTTGAACAGTTTCATCTGATGTGGTGACTTTGATGATTCCGTATTCAACGCTTTCAATTTTGATAGCTTGAAGAATTGGAAATTTTTCCATTATATCAAGACAAATTTGTTGCAAAATTTCTCGTTTGGCTTCTAATGAAACTTTAGCTTCGTTTGTTGCGTTATCTAGTTTTGAGAACAAATCAGGTTTTGTGATTTCAAACTCAGGGTATTTGTTCAAAGTTTCTTTTGATAACAATTGGTTAGCTAGTTGAATGATATCTTGTCTAGTGAGACGTGCGATTTCGTTTGTGTTTTGTTTATAAGTTTCAATATATTTTGAATAATCACAAAATCCAGTATAAATAGCGTTTACTAAAATTTCAGCTAACAATTTTTGGTTAAATTTTTTCGTTTGCATTATTCGTCCTCATATTCTTTTTCAAATTGTTCACGGATTTTGTCCACCCATTCTTCGTTATTTGTGAAATAAATTTCTTGACCACTTGACCAAGACGATGTAGGTTTTTCAAAAATAACGACAAAATCGTAAGTATTTTTGGGTTTATGATCCCAATCTTCGTCCCAATCAATTTCGTTGAAATCAAATGGTCCATACCCAATGAAGTTGTCTACAAGACAACCTTCATAACACATGATATCCATATCTCCGTCAGGATATAGTTTGGTTAACATTTCATCTACAATGAGATAATTATTGCTGAAATATTTTGTGTATTTATCCGTTGGTTCTAAACGCATAGGTTCTACACATGTATGGTCTGGCTGTAAAAACATAGTGTTCCTTTCTATTTTTGTTTTAGGTTAATAATTAATTCGGGATACATGTCATGATAATTGAATTCAGATTTTTTGATGGTGAATTTTAAATTGCTTTTTTGGTCATATTTATTGTAACTTGGTTTGACTAATTTTAGTTTAATTGACATAATTGATATTTTTCTAGTTGTAACTAACATAACTTTGTGTATCGAATTTCAACTCATTTTCAATCACATTTGATAAATCAACAGGTGTTGGTTTTTTGTTGAAAATAGTGAGTTCGATATTCATGACTGGATTTGAGTTATTTACCCATTTGCATTTTCCATTGATTGGGTTGAAAGTGATTTCTCTATATAAATGATAAATAGGTGTTTTTTGTTGCAAAATGTTGTAACTAGAAGTTAAAACATATTTTCTGTTGGTATCAATATGAGTGATAATCACGTCCAATTGATTAGTTTTAGAATTTAGAAACTGAATCTTGTATCGACCTGTTGATTCAAAATATTCAATATATTCTTTAAAAGCTTGACTTTTTTCTAAAATGGAGTTGATAAATTCGTCCAACATTGGTGGTTTTGTTAAATCGTTACCATCTCTAAATTTGTTAACGTAAGTATTTATGAAATGTGGGTGACTGATTTCGTAAAACGAATTATCAAGTGGCGGATAGTCATTTGGTTGAATTTTGATTTCAAAATCACCTTTTGTGTTTAGGTAATTTTTTAAATTATTTAACTGAGTTTGATAATTTGACATGTTAGTTTTCTTCTTTCTTATCTTTAATGACTTCGAGGTCACCACGATAACGTGACAAGCCTAGTCTATAAACCGCATCAGGTGAGTAGTTACCAAATTCGTTATGATATGCCATTTTTACATTATAAACTGGTGAATTTTCATCAATAATAATGTCTTTCTCAAGTTCGATTGAAAGTCCACATCCTGAACCGTGAACTTGATTGAAAAATCCGAAGTATGTGGATTTGTTAATTTTGATGTTTTTACGGCGTGTTAGATTCAAGATTGCTTCAAAATCATCTGATCTTGGAATAGCAATTAGTTGACAACCTTCAAGTCCGTTCATGTAGTGGAATAGTTCTTCATAAAGTGATTTTAAGAATTTTGAGTTTTCACGTTTTTCTTCTGAGACTAAATCTTCACGAGTGTAACCTTGAGTGATCATAAGCCAATCAATTGGCGTGTCACGTTCATTAGTTAGAAATTCAGGTTCATCAAAAGATTGTACGAAATCGTATTCAATATCACCATATTCGTCATCCCATGTTTGACCAAAATAGACGGTTAGATCTTCTGGTGCTGAGTGTCTGAGTAAGGTTTCAACATCTAAATCATATTCAATGTTTTCGTAGAAGATTTCAGATAAGAAGTAATAGTCTTCCCAATCGAGAACATCTTTGATTTCATCAACTTTTTCAGAATTTTGTTTATAAAAATCGTCGATGATATAACTTATATCTTCAGATTCTATTTCAGGGTATTTTTCGAAAAGATACCAATTTGTTGCTTGAGTAAAGTTTTCAGTTTTTTCTTTATTAGCTAATTCTAAAATTTCTTCAAGGTCAGATGATTGTATATCTTCACGATAATCCCAATAGTGTTCATATTTCCCTGATTTGAGAATATGTTGACATTCTTTTTCCAAATATTCTTTGAACATTTTGGTAATATCTTCTTTAGTTAAAATATTTGTATCAAAATCTTTATTAGATGTGTTTAATGTGAATTCAATAAACTCTTTTACTAATTCGGAATTTAATTTGTTTTTATCAATTTGAGATTTTAGCTTTCTTGCTTTAGAAATAAGTTCTTTATATTGTGGAACGGTAATAGGTAACATGATGTTTCTCCTTTGAAATTTATTAATTTTTTAATAACATATAACTTAATTTTTATTTAGAAATATAGGTTTTCTATATTTCAGAATAAAAATCGGTACCACTTGTGGTACAAAAATATTAAAAAAAAGAACTCGAAGTATCGAGTTCTAGAACGTCTAAAACGCTCTGTGAGCGATTTTAGATTTGTGAGTTAACATTCTACCTGAAGCAACTTAAAATGGATTCTGAGCGAATCTGGGGCTTGTAAGGGGTGTTAGAACGATGGTTAATTTTGGTTATCATCATCTTCGTCGCCCCAACGTTCCTCTGCCCAATCAGGAATATCGTTTCCGAATCTTTCTTCTACCCAATCAGGAATATCGTTTCCGAATCTTTCTTCTACCCAGTCAGGATACATGTTGGTGTTCACCTTTCGTTTTTAATATATTGAATATATCAAATTTTAGGTGAGTTGTCAATTAAAATAATTAGCTTTGTTTAATTCAATAATGATGTTTTCTCTTAATTCAGACAATGTTTCAAAACTGGTGTCTAAATCTTTGGTTTTAATCAAGGTTTTTAACTCAACGGTATCCTTTGTTAGGGTTGTGACAATAGTGTAAGAATCCTTATTTAAAACATTTGGATTTTTTTGGATAACATCACGCACTATTTGTTTTGCTTTTAACAAATCTTTGTTTAGGTTAATAGTAATTACTAATGGATAGACGGTGGTTGAGTCTGTTAAATCATTGTTTACAATAATGGCATCGTTTAGGAGAGAATTGGGCACAATTGCTCGTTCATTTGTACTGAGATGGATAATTGTGTGTCGCATATTGATGGTTTCAATGGTTCCTGAAATGTCTTTTTCAGGTAGCCTGATTCTTTGGTTAATTTTAAAGGTTTCAGACGAGAGAAGGAGTGCGCCTGCCAAAATGTTTTTGAGGGTATTTTGTAATAAAAAACCTAATACAGCTACAAGTAAAGCTGAATTTGTCAAAAAGGTTTTGGTCATATCACCTAAGATTTCAAAACGGTCTAATATTGCAATGATTGTGATAACAATGATTGAGACACGAGCAATTTTTCGCATGATTCTGTTGGTGATGTTGTCATGTTTTTGGATGATTTTCTTGAAAAGAAAATCGACACCTAGAAAAATTGCGATTGCAATCAATATGGATGTGATCAGTTTAAAGTCAATCATGATGCTACCTTCTTCAATTGGATGGTTTGAATATGCTGCCAATCATAAAAATCACCAACATAGATATTAGTAATATCTTTGATTGTATATTGGTGGAAACAGTTTTCAATGATACAAATTTCTTTGTCTTCGTCCATATAGTACCAACCTAAATTAGACATAGTTGGTTTTTGATCAGTTTCAATTTCAATTAGATAATCTGTTGAAGTGGTTCCAATCATGTATGATTGGAATAGTTCTTTATTGAAATCTTCAAATTTTGGATAATCTGATTGAATGAGTTCTTCAATGGTGAGTTTATAATTTAAAGACTCAGGTAGGATATAAACGGTTGGATTTTCTCTTAGGAAAAACAGTGGTTTTCCTCTATCTTTGTTTATAATTCGTCCATCTTTTTGAAGATTTTTAAATTCTTCTTGAGAGATAAAGCGATAATATTTTGTCATTTTGTTGGTCCTTTTACTTTTTTGAAAACTTTTTCGTTTACATGGTATACATTTGGATTATCATTTTCAATCTTTTCGATATAACCTAATTCTTCTAGAATATTGAGAGATTTATGAATGGCTTGTTTGGGTATATTAAACTTGTCAATGAGTTTTTTTTCTTGTAATTTGAAAATATTATTTGAATCCATATTGTTTAATAAGATAAATAAAAAAGTGTGAGCAAATGGATGTTTAAAAGCTAGATAGTCGAATTGATCTTTATAGTCATTAAAATTAGCATATAATGTTGTGTTTGAATCTTTTTCGGTTTGTTTTTCAGTTATTTTTGTATACCTCGTTATTTTCAAATTTTTAGAAATAATTGTTGAAAAGTAAAAGTATTTTCAAAAATTTGAAAATACTTTTTTTATTTCACCAACCATCTGATGCGCCACCACCATCAAATCCGCCACCACCCCAGTCATTAGATGACCAAGATGATGAGGAATCATAAGATGAACTTGAGTTATCTGAGTAACTTGATGAGTAATTAGATGAATCATTATGAGAGCGTTGAGAATATAAATATTCAGACACAAGAAGAGTTGTCCAAGTTGAATTGTCAACAAAATTGTAATCATCTGGGTAAAGTTTATCTTTACCTTTATAATTGTAATCTGAACGTTTTCTATAATCTTCTTGCCAAAATTTCTGAGTTCTTTCTGTTGTCCATGTTTTGTTTTCTTTAAATTCATGGTCTTTTGGTGTCAGTTTATCTTCACCAGTATAGTCGAATTTTGAGCGTTTCAATAAGTTGAAATATTTTATAGTTTCATAAACTATTTTGACTATTAATGGTAAACCAATAATAGTTGCTATGATTATTAATGCTTTAGATAATTTGTCTTGAAATGTATTAGAAATATCTGTAAGATCATATTTTGTTTTTGATGAATCATCTGTTGAGTTAGATATAGCTTCTGCTGATGTAATTTGTTGAATTTCATCAATCATATGAATAATGGCTCCATCATAATCTTTATTTTTCATATAAGATTTAGATGAACTTAAAATTGATTTTGATTTTGCATCAGTTAGAATTGTAGATAATTCGTTTGATGTTTCAATCCTAAATTTTCTGTCATTGACTGCGATTGCAATTAATGCACCTTTATTTGTATTAGTATGACCAATTTTCCAATCTCTAGCAATTTTGTTAGCTGTTTCTTCGATAGATTCACCATCTAAGGTGTCTACTATGTAGACACCGATTTGTGTGTCCGAATTTGAGTTAAATTCAGATAATCTTGTTTCTGTTTTATCAGACAAATAATGAGATGGGTCATAAATTCCACTTGTAGGTTTATCTGGGATGGTTGTTTCTGCATAAATTGGTTTATAAGTTATAAAGAAAAAAGGAATTAAAAATAGTAATAGTAATTTTTTCATAAATTTCACTTTCCTGTTCGTTTAAAAATCATACCATTCAATAGAACTTCTTTTGAATTCAGGGTCTTTTGGTTTTTGATTATAAGGTAATGTTTGAGATAATGTAACTTTAGCTTCGTTCATAATTTCTTCGGTTATTTTAGTTTTGTAATCATAATATCCAATAGAACTAAGATACTCAATTTCATGGTATTTTCGTCCTTGTAATTGTATTTTTTCAATTGTTAACGTTGTATTTGGATATTTTTTATTAATTTTTTCAATAATTTCATTTTCGATTTCTTCAATTGTCTCATTTTGACATTCTATTTTTTCTATTTTTGTATATTTAATGAACATAAGTATCTTCCTTTTTTATTAGTTTTTGTTTAAAATAAATCTCAGTACCTAACCATTGGATACTTCCGATAATCGCTCCGACTGCGAAAATAGATTCGAAACTTAATTGTAATTTATGTAAGAATAACCAAAGTAGTAATGGTGTGAATATGGCTGTCGGTATTGCGTAAATCATTTGAGCTACACCGTTTAAATCGTTTCGATAAGATCGACTAATAGCTAACCACATATAGTAGCGTAGTTTTGTCACGATTTCAATTGGTAATAATAACCAAATTATTGGAGATATAATACCTTTATAAATGGATTCTGGTAGCCAAGCAAATCCAAAATAAGCAATTGCATAAATTATAGCTATTGAGATTGTTGCTCCAATAGACGCTTTCCAAAAGACAAATTTATTGTCTTTATATGGGATTGATTCATTCAACCCGACGTTTCGAGAAACGTGACTATTTAGCAATCCTGCCATAGAATCTACCCATCCTTCAGGTAACATCATTAGGTTTGAAATCCAATATTTAATTGCTGCATAGATAGGATTGACTGTTAGAGTTAGTCCGACACCAACGATGGCAGATACCCTAGGCGCAAGACGTCTAACTAATTCCCATTTTACGATTTTCCAGTACGTTCTGATTTCTTTCCAAGAAAATTCAAACCCCTTAGAAAAGAAATTAGGTATTGGCTGTTTCCACAAGAACCAATAAAGTGGAATAGCATTAGTTATAATATTTACAACTAAAGCTGCATTTATACCTAAATGTAACACATGAGTTGTAAAGAAGATACCGATTAGCATAGACCAAGCGTTAGCGTGGTCTAAAACTGTAGCTTCTTTACTTCTACCTCTAGTTCTTAAATAAGATGGAATAAATATTGACCAAGGTGCTGCAATTAAAATTGAAAGTATTGATAGCTGGAAGTATGGTATGTAGAAAGGCAAATCTGCTGGTGATACCCCAAGGATAAGTAGGAGTTTAGGCAAAAACATAAAACTACCAACTGCTGAGGGTAAGAGCATAAGGTAGAACAAGTATATATGGTTTTTAACTACTTTAGACTCTATACTTAACCCTTGTTTTTCGATTAGTTTAGGTAGACTTGCAGTCATCGAGGTTCTAGCAGTATAGTATGTAGAAGATAGAACAACCCAAAAAGCGTCGTTTACACCAAATAGAACCGTTATTCTTTCTACTAACCCCTTATCTGCTAACAAACTGAAACATAGTACCCAACCTATTTCGATTGCATTATCTGCTAGTGAACCTATAAATGCATGATAAAGCATCTGGGTTAGCTTTTGACGAGTCCAAGGTTTATTTGTGGGCATTAGACACCTCAACTAAACTTCGTAAACATTTGAAGTAGTTTAGTACCTCATTCAGCTTTTCAACGTAAGGATTATCTAAATCTTGTACTTCTTTAGATAAGCTACTAAAAGGAATCATAGATTTGTGTATATCAGCATCGTCTTTATTATACCTTGCCACTGCCCAAGCATCGTGAACCATTTCAGCTGTAATGTCAACATTTAATGACAAAGCAGTTAAAACAAGTTGGGTATAGAATGGTACAAATATATCGGACAATGATGAATACTCTGTTCTAAATTCAGCACCAATCTTTTCAGAAACTTTATGGATATAAGTATCCCCAAGTCTAGTAGATTGTTTTAGAATTACACCTGAAAATACTAGATACTCACTAAGATAGTAAGGCTTGTCGAAAATTGTAACCTTAATATCTTTTCTATCTTTGTGTAATTCAAGTGTCTTGTCGTAATAACCTCTTAGATTTGTCCAATACTGTTCATTGTTACCTCTACGCTGACTACGCTCTTTATAGATAGACTCATAATCTCCAACATCTACAACAACTATCTCTATAGGATACCCCTTGTTGACTAAGTAGTTAAGGCAATCTTGTTGCAACCAACCTGTTACAACATCATACTGGTTAGAGTCAATAACCTTACACCAGTCTTCCATATACCCTTTAAACCAACTTTCATTAATTTTGCGATTTGGAAGTCCTTTAAACTCTTCATTAGATAGATGTTCAAAACCTGTTCTGTCATACTTATAGTCTAACGTGTGCTTGTCAAAGTCATAAACGTTTGAGTAAGTTTTGTCGAGATATGTTTTACCAACACATCCGACTGTTAAAATGATTCTTGTTTGCATGAAATATCACCACTGAAGTTTTTCAGACCTTAATTTAGAATAAAGAGTAGGAGTAAAGTATTTACCTAATTGTTCACACAATGCAATTAATTCCTTATCTCCATTATAAGTTTTAAGTAATAATGTATAAATGATAGCCAAAGCCTTTAAAGTACCATCTGCATAACTATTATCTATACCAAGAGCCTTGTACCCTAGTTGGTCGATACCCATATACTCTAAGTTTACGAAAGCGTAAAATTCATCGTCGGCAAGCAATTTATAGGTTATTGCATTATTACCAGCTCTTACATACTCTAGCGTAATTTTGTGTTTTGAAGATAAAGTACCTTTAGGGTAAGTAACCTTTGACTTATTGGTTGATACAAGATCTTGTATTAGAACAACTAAACTAGTCTCCTTCAAAGACCCAGTGTTTAAACCTAAAGTTGAGTAAATATCATATTTTACACGATGTCCCCAAGAATCGGTTACAGTTAGAGATAGTAATTTAGTATCTCTTGTTATAGGGTCTAGCCTAAACACATAATACATCGGAACTGGATATTTGTAGTTATTAATCTCGATTAATGTAGGTACTCTCCTTAAACCTACTAATCGTCTTTTAATCTTTATATTTTCTGGTGTCTTCATAAATTTTTCCTTATTTTTGATTTAATAATTTAATTATATCAAAATTTTGTTGAAAATTCAATGAAATTAAAGAAAAATCTAGATTTTTAATCTAGCCTTATTTATTTTTCTTCAAAAATAACGAGATCATCTTGTTTGTATAGAATGTCATAATAATCATTATTCAATGCGATCGGTTGTTTGTAAACGAATAGGTAAGTCTTTTGATGCCAAGAATCATCTGTGTACGCAACTTCAATTAAACCTTCATCATGATCGTTTTGGTTATGTGGAGCTGAAATGGAGATATTCCAAATTGTGTGTTCAAAATGTTGGTTACGAATGAATTCTTCAATGTGTTTTAGATAATCTAGCATGGTTATTCACCTCTTGATTTTTGTTGGTTGATGTAAAATTTGTCTAATAATTCTTTTCTTTTTCTGTTATTTAGTAGGTAAAGGTCATCACTGTTTAGTTTTAAATAACCGTAATTATCAATAAATTTGTTGATATGTTTAGTTGTTGTTGGGCTATAATCATAATCGTCATAAATTTCGACAATATTATTGTTAATCAATTTTAGAATTGGTGATTCATAGCTAAAAAGAAAAGTTTGGTCATCAATTGTTACATATACACAGTTATTTTGTACTTGTTTTAATGTTGGTTTTGTCATTTATTTCACCTCATTATAATTTGATTAGGAAATCGCTATACCAGTGTGAATCATAGTGTACTCGATTGCTTGTAAATGAATAGTTTTCAATAGCATCATCGATTTCTACAAATTCAATACTATTAACAATTTTTGTTTTAGTATTGTTATCTAAATTGAAATGTGCTGCTGGTAACCATAATTCTTTGATTGTCAAAGAAGTTTTATATTGGTCATTTAATTTGATTAGAATTTTGTCATACCAATCTGAATCAAATTTGATTCTATTTGATGTAAATGAGTATTGTTCAACACCATTTTTGACGCTATACTCATCAAGTTTGATTAATCTGACACCGTTGACTTCTTTTGTGTTTGTATAATTATCTGTTTCAAAATGTTCAACAGGTAACCACAATTCTTGAATTTTCAAAGAGGTTAAATATTCTGTTTCATTATTTTTTGGAATATATCGTTCATCTTCGTAATAAAATTCCACATTTTTAAAGAATGTGTTGACACATTCTAGGTCATATGTGTCTGTAAGATTTGAAATTGGACCTAATAAAAGAGTTAATGCATATTGTTGTCCTAATGAATCAGCATAAATTTGACGTTCATTGTCTGAAGTTAGATTGGTGTAATATTTGATTTGTGGTAATTTTTCATTGGAATTAGTCCAATTTATCCATTCTTCTTCTAAAACGCAATCTGATTCATATTTAGCCATTTCATTCAAGAAATAAATTTGTTCTTTATCATCAATTACGTCATGTAATTTTCGTTTGTCACTGTATTTAATTGGAATTCTTTTTTTGTAATTCAGATGCTTTAGTGCAACTTCTTTATGAATGGTCACAAATTCAAAATCAAAAGCTGTTTCACGTGAAACATGGTGATATTTAACATCATCTGATTCTTTAACTTCATCAATAGTAGCTTTTTTGAGTGTATAAAAGGTGCTTGACAATACTGAACTATGGTTTTTCAATAATGCCAAAGTTCCTTCGGTCCCAATCAAAAAGTCACTTTTTCTGAAGCGAGCTTCTTCTGGATTTTTATCTTCTACGATTTGCATTACGATATTTTGTTCCATTTTAGTTCCCTTCTAGGTTTACTTTTGGTGCAATTTTTGCGTCTTTGTCAGATTCAATCAGTTCAGCTTTATTAAAACCAAACATATTCGCAATTATATTGTTTGGGAATGTTGAAATTGATTTATTATAATTGGTTGTAACTTCATTGTAATCTGTTTTAGCTGTGGCAATCCTATTTTCAGAACCCTCTAGTTCAGACATTAAAGCTGTAACTTGGCTATCTGCTTTTAATTCTGGGTAATTTTCTTGAACTACTAGTAGACGTGAAATAGCACTACTTAATTCTGATTCACCTTCTTGTTTTTCTGATTTGCTATTTGAACCAATTTTTGATCTTGCGTCAGCAATTTTTGTGAAAATTTCTTTTTCATGAGACATATAACCTTTTGTTGAATTAACAATATTTGGGATTAGATCATATCGTCTTTGAAGTGCAATTTCAATTTTTGAATTTGCTTTATTGACGGTTTCTTTTTGAGATACTAAACTATTGTATGATGATACAAAAAATAGACCAATTAGAACAAGGATACCAATTGGTATTAAAGTTTTGATTGCTTTTTTTGACATAATTATATTTCCTTTCAGGTTAAGATATTTAGATATTGGTCAACGAAAATATCTTTATTTTGTAAGTAATAATTGAAAGTATTCAATTTTGACTCGTATAAGAATTTAAATAACATTTCATGTTGTACATGAGGTGCTAACATGGTTAGTACTTCAATGTTGTTCAAAAATTCTTCCTTAAAGTAATAAGCTCCATCATAATTACAAATGTCATATACAAAGGAATCAATTGTATCAAAAATCAATGTGTGAACCATATTTTTGATTTTATCTGATTCTTTCATCTTTTGAATAGACGAAATAGATTTAACTTGTTTCATGGTATCTAAAAATTGATTGATTTTTAAAATTTCTGTATATGAGAAATTTTCTTCTAAAATAAGTCCATCGATACAGAATGGTGATTCTTTGTATTTAATCTTAGAACGGACAGGGATTGGTTTGATACCTGATTGTTTCAATTCTTGGTTTAAATCATGCAAATCAGTTTGATTTAAGATTTTAAATACTTTTTGAGTATAGTTAATCTCATTTTCTTCGGTGTCATTAGATTTATCTTTGTACAGCATTTCACGTAGGTAATCATCTAATGTGTACTCAGTATGGGGGATTCCACCTGTTTCAGTTTCGTCATCTTTTAATGGGAAGGTCAAAATATCAAGGTAAAAATCTCTTGATTGACATTCGGGACATTTTGGTTTTTTTAGAAGTTCCATTTTATTGGTGATTTGAATTTCTTGGTCACCATGGTAATTACAATTGGAGCAGTAGTAGTGTTTTTTAATGAGCATGTGGGTTCCTTTCTAATCAAAGTATTCGATTTTAGCGTTCCAATAGTCATCATATGGTTTATCCATGATGATTTCTGCGAAATATGTACCATTATCGTGTTTAGACACGGTTAAATCGATATAGACGAAGTCGTTTTTCAAATGGAATAAATACATTGGTTTTTGAGCTAATTCTGTATCAAAGTTATGATAAAAATTGTAAAGACTATCCAAATGTTCTTTGGTGTCCATTGAAAGATGGTCATTCATCAGATAATCATCCAGGTTGGTATCAAACTCATTAAAAATTTCGCTGATGAGATTTTCTTTTAGAGTTGTTTCAAAGTTATCAATTTTTGTTGAAAAGATTTCTTTTTGGTAATATTGACTGTAGATATACATAGTTATTTTTCACTTTCTAAGAGGGATTCAATATCTCGGGCTAGTTGTTCCGTATTTTTGGTTGTAATATATTTGATTTGTGATTTTGTTTTGATCATGAAGCTGTAATTGTCTTGTGGAACAATTGTGATTTCTTGAATAGCGTCATGTTCTTTTAATAATCGGTCTGCAATTTTGTCTAAAAGTCGAATACGAGCTTTGTAAGCTCGTTCGATATTAAGATAAGTTTCTTCTAATTCATCAATAATGAAATGAACATCAACATCATTAGGATGAGGTGCTCCTTGATTCCAATTTTTGATAAGTTTGTCATAAATTTGGTTGTTTGTTAGTTCGTCATCTACGACATAATCATAGGTTTCAATTTGTTGGATGGATACTGTTCTCATAATGTTATTTCCTTATTTTTTAAAATCGTCAGCGTTAAATTTTTTAGAAATTTTTCTTGCAGAATCTTCAATACCTTTTAAAGCTACATCAATTTCTTTGATTTTTTCTGAAACTTTGTTTTTGAAAATCGTTTTAATTTCACTATTTACGATATCTTTATCGGTTAGAACAATTTTGAAACCGATGTTTGTGTAGTAATTATATTTAATTTGAACTGTGTTGTCAATGACATAGGTTTCAATGGGTTCAGCTTCTAATTTGGTATCATTTAGTAAGTCTAAAAATTCGTCTGTTGAGATAAATTGTGACAGAAGTAGATGATTTTGTGTTTTAATTAGTTCAATTTGTTGAACATGAGCTTTTAATTGTTGTGTTATAGTTAGGTTTGGCATTTTTTTGAATCTCCTGTTTTAATTTAATTTGTCCCAAATCCAGTTTTCAATAATTTCTTCATCATAGGTTTCATAATCAATTGTATTTGTTGACTCTAAGTTCCGATAGGCATTGAAACGAATATAGTCATCATTCCAGTTTTTGATGTCACCGAAAAAGACAGCGCGTGCAGCTTCATATGGGTCATCAAAGTATGTATTGAAAAATTCGTCATCAAATGGGACCCAATCTAATGTATCAGGTTTGTAATCATCATCCATATCCTCAAAAATATCTTCCAAAGATAATTCTTTTAGATTATTATCAATATACGCTACTTTTTCAACTTGCTTTAATTGTTCTATATAAGATTTGTTATCTTTGATAAAATAAGGTACGTAAACAGTAACTTCTTTATCTAAAGTTGGAAAAACAATGTAATTGACATGGGTGATTTCTTCTGGATGGTTTTCCAGTGTATATTCTGTTTTGTCGAAATTGACTTTAAATCTAATGTTTGACATGAAAAAGTCTCCTTAATTTGTGAAAATGTATGTAAAATAAAATATGATGGCTAAAATAATGTCCAAAATTGCTGAAATAGTATATAGTTTTAATTGGGTTTGTAAACTTTGTTTTTTAAATAATTTTTGACTAAAAACTACAAATATTGTATTCAATAGAAATAGTGCAAATAGTATCTTTAGTAACATGGTGCGATTCTTCTTTGATTTGATTTCTAAGGAATCAATCGGCACCATTTATGGTGCTATTTTTTATATAAAACAAAAACTAGTTGGAAATCAACTAGTTTTTTACTGATTTTTGAAATTTGATGTCAAATTTGTTTGATTTGAAGTATAATATCAAATTAATAAAAGGTGCGATATAGCAGAAGAATATCTGTATAGGTAAACCAATCCAAACAAATGTTTCAGATACGTTGGTTCCCCAAATCAAAGTGATGAAAATTAGTGAAGACATCCATGCCCAGGTGAAATTGACGAAATTGAAAATTAATAATATGGTCGGCAATTTCAATCCATCTGTTTTTGGTTTGTTTTGGTATCTGAATTTGTCTTTTCTTTTGATAAATTTAAGTATGAAATAGACGAAAGTAGTGATACCGTAAACTGTTGGTGCAAGCCAAAAGATGATAACTAGCAATAAGTTAATGATGTCGAATGTATCTAACATATTGAAATACCTCAATTAATTTTGATTTAAGTATATCATTTTGTTAGTTTTCGGTCAATATATGAAAAGAGAAGAAACAATGTTTCTTCTCTTGTGTTATTTATTAATTTGGGTTTACAATTTCATCAAAATAAGCTTGGATTCCAATTTTTTGAATATGTAACATCAATTGTTTTGCTTCCTCGAATGTATCTTGGTCAGCTATTGGTTCGTATTCATATACTTTTTGTTGATGTTCTTGATATTCTTGTTTGGACATGATACTCAAAATATCTACATTATTGATGATTTTTGATACGATTACAAAATTTTTCATACTATCACCCCAAGGCATCATCCATTGAAAGAACTTCGTGGAAGACACGTTGTGTCAATTCAGTTTTTTGTTCTGGTGTGAGGTATTTAGTGTTTACACAGTATCCAGAGATACG
>FLSB01331358.1_pt1 | contig 18083 bp, 17 predicted proteins | sample 1550551 | NCBI WGS metagenome assembly FLSB01 (sample SAMEA4031774, study PRJEB14383) | metagenome | biome: human; feature: oral; material: saliva | place: Philippines | collected 2014 | reverse complement strand
GAGGAATCGCTCGTTTTTATCCACAGGGGTTCTGCGAGCGGCCACGTTATCCACAGGGGTTGTCTCTCTGCGTGACAGTGCACTGTTGTCTGTTTCATTCTGGATGTGTTCGCAGATGAACTCTCAACGATGAAAGGTGACGACGATGTCCACTGCAACGATTCATGGTCCGATCGTATCCCTCGACGCCTTTGGCCTGGCCTCCTCCACCCCCGGCTCACCCGACGCCCGGGCGCGCGCGTGCCTGGCTGATGCATTGAGTAGCGCCGCTGGCGGCTCGTTGGAGCGAGCCCTGGAACATGCGACTGGGGTGTACGAGGACGAGGAGGTTGCGATCGAGCTGCGTCTCGAAGCGGCCAAACTCTGTGTCGACTGGCATAGCGCGCGGGGATCCTACGACCGGTGCCGACGCGTGGCGGGCGATGCCGCGCGGCTCGGGGCCAGGGTTCTGGAGCGTAACCATCCCCTTGTCCTCATGCTCAGGAACTCCGAGGCCTACTGGCTGTCGGTCCTGGGTTTCAACGACATGGCGTCCCGCCGCTTCGGGGCGCTCGTCGCTGATGTGAAGGCCTGCCGAGGCCTCGACCCTCAGATTGCGTTCGCGATTCGCAATAACTCGGCGATGCCGTGGAAGAACACCGGGAAGTGGTCCAGGGCAGCCCGCGTCTACCGTGAGCTCCTCGCGGACATGGAAGGGACGCGCGATGAAGCCGACATGACGCTGCTGACCGTACGCGACAACCTCGCTGAGGTTCTTTCTGCTGATCGCCACTACGACGAGGCGATCGCGCTCTACGAGCACAACATGGACGTGCTGCTAACCGTCGCTGAGCATGGTGACTGGCGGGTGCTGCGCCTGCGTAACGAGATCGCGCGCAATACCTGGATGGGAGGTGATCGGGATGCCGGCGAGGATCTGTGGACGGTTTTGGCAGAGGACTGCCGGCGATACCTGGGGGATCGCGATCCCCTCACGGCGCGCATTCGCACCATTTTGCTGACCCTGGCCACGATGCGCGGTGACGACCAACGCGCCGAGGCCATCGCGCGCAAACTTCGCGATGACCATCCCGATGACTGGGAAGACTGCGACTTCACGGAGGCGATTTCCATCGTTGCTCAGGGGGAGATGGGAGGCTCGCAAGGGGTGTGAGTCGCGGCCACTGTGCGCGACTTCCCGCGCCTGAACTGGCACAAACGCCTACGACAATGGGACGATAAGGAGGTTAACGACTTCACGGAGGTTCACGTGCCCATCCCCACGCCCGCGCAGCAGGCGCAGATTCGCCCGGCTCACACCCCGCAGGGGCAGATCCGTAACTTCTGCATCATCGCCCATATTGATCATGGGAAGTCGACGCTCGCGGACCGTATGCTCCAGCTGACCGGTGTCGTCGAGGCCCGCGAGATGCGCGACCAGTACCTCGATCGCATGGACATCGAGCGTGAGCGTGGCATTACGATCAAGAGCCAGGCTGTGCGCATGCCGTGGGCGTATGAGGGAACCCCCTACGCGCTCAACATGATCGATACGCCTGGGCACGTGGACTTCACCTACGAGGTTTCTCGTTCTCTCGCGGCATGTGAGGGTGCGGTCCTCCTCATCGATGCGGCGCAGGGCATCGAGGCGCAGACGCTCGCGAACCTGTACCTGGCCCTCGAGAATGACCTCGCGATCATCCCGGTCCTGAACAAGATCGACCTACCGGGTGCTCAGCCCGAGAAGTACGCCCATGAGGTTGCCCAGCTGATCGGCTGTGACGAGGACGAGGTTCTCAAGGTCTCCGGCAAGACCGGTGAGGGTGTCGAGGAGCTGCTCGACCGCATCGTCGAGGCTGTCCCCGCTCCCGAGGGTGATCCCGAGGCGCCCACGCGCGCGATGATTTTTGATTCCGTGTACGACACGTACCGCGGCGTCGTTACCTACGTGCGTGTCGTTGACGGCGTGCTCTCCACCCGCCAGCGCGTGCGCATGATGTCCACGGGCGCCACCCACGAGCTCCTCGAGTTGGGAGTGATTTCGCCGGAGCCGAAGCCCGAAGAGGGCATCGGCGCTGGCGAGGTGGGCTACCTGATCACGGGCGTGAAGGATGTGCGCCAGTCCCGTGTCGGCGACACGGTGACGAGCCAGGTGCGAGGCGCGACCGAGGCGCTTGAGGGCTATCGTGACCCGAACCCGATGGTGTTCTCCGGCATCTACCCGGTTGATGGCTCTGATTTCCCGGACCTGCGTGACGCCCTCGAGCGTCTCCAGCTCAACGACGCGGCGCTGACCTTTGAGCCGGAGTCTTCCGCGGCTCTCGGCTTCGGCTTCCGCTGCGGATTCCTCGGCCTGCTGCACCTGGAGATTATTCGCGAGCGTCTGGAGCGAGAGTTTAACCTCGATCTCATCGCGACCGCCCCGAACGTCGTCTACCGCGTCATCACCGAAGACGGCACCGAGGTGCGCGTCGACAACCCGAGCGAGTTCCCCGAGGGCAAGATTTCCGAGGTGCGCGAGCCTGTCGTCAATGCGACGATCCTGACGCCCACCGAGTTCACGGGCACCATCATGGAGCTGTGCCAGGAGCGTCGCGGCTCGATGCGGGGCATGGACTACCTGAGCGAGGACCGCGTGGAGCTGCACTACCAGCTGCCCCTCGCCGAAATCGTCTTCGACTTTTTTGATCAGCTCAAGTCCCGCACGCGCGGCTACGCTTCCCTGGATTACCAGGAGAGCGGCGAGCAGAGTGCCGACCTCGTCAAGGTCGACATCCTGCTCAATGGCGACCGCGTGGACGCGTTCAGTGCGATCGTGCACCGCGACGGCGCCTACAACTATGGCCAGCGCATGACGAAGCGCCTCAAGGAACTGATTCCTCGTCAGCAGTTCGAGATCCCGGTCCAGGCGGCTGTTGGCGCGCGCGTCATCGCCCGTGAGACCATCAAGGCCCTGCGTAAGGACATGCTCGCCAAGTGCTACGGCGGCGACATTAGCCGTAAGCGCAAGCTGCTCGAGAAGCAGAAGGAAGGCAAGAAGCGCATGAAGTCCATCGGTCGTGTGGACGTGCCGCAGGAAGCCTTCATCGCTGCGCTGACCTCCGACGTCCCGACGGGTAAGAAGTGAGCGGGGATCAGATGAACGAGGCCGTGGATCGTCGTCCGGGTGAGGCCCCCGAGGGCACGGTCTTCATGAGCCGCACGAAGTCGTTCACGCGACGCACTCGCGAACTGCCTGCGAACCTCGCGCGCACGTGGGAGGCCCATGCGCACCGCTATGTGGTCGAGCCGCGTCGCGGCGTTGGCTACACGACGGTCGCGCAGGATTTCACGCTCGATCTGGCTGAGTTGTTTGGACGCAGCGCTCCCGTCACGCTCGAGATTGGCTCGGGCACGGGCGAGCAGATTGTCGCTGCTGCGGCTGCCCATCCGGAGCGTGACTTCCTCGCCCTCGAGGTGTGGGTTCCGGGCATCGCCAAGCTCGTGTCCAAGGCGGTCGACGCGGGTGTGGATAACATCCGCGTGATCGAAGCTGATGCCGCTCAGGCCCTTCCCATCATGCTGGAGGACGCGTGCTTGGACGAGGTCTGGACGTTCTTCCCCGATCCGTGGCGCAAGGCCCGGCATCGTAAGCGTCGCCTCGTCTCCGATTCGTTTGCCCTCGAGGTAGCACGCCTGTTGCGCGACGGGGGAGCGTGGCGCCTGGCCACCGACTGGGACGACTATGCGTGGCAGATGCGAGACGTGATCGAAGCCTGCGAGCTTTTTGACAACCCGCACGCCGGGGAGCGACCGGATCCGGGTGATCCTGAGCCTGAGCGTGGGGGATTCGCCCCGCGTTTCGAGGGACGCGTCGTCACACACTTTGAGACGCGCGGTATCGATGCCGGGCGCCATGCCCATGACATTGTCGGCATTCGTCGTCCCCGTGGCTGACGTCGTGAGACGCGGAGTGTGCCGGTGAGCCCCGCCCAGCCTGAGGGGGAGCGCTGGCCGACCGACGGATCGCTCGACCCCGGCCTCGTTGAGGCGGATCGCGGTCGTCCCCTCTCCCTGTATGTGCACGTCCCTTTTTGTCGCGTGCGCTGTGGGTATTGCGACTTCAACACGTACACGGTCGGTTTCGGTCCGGGCGCGCAGGTGGGGGACTACGCGCCCTCCGTTCTTGCCGAGGCTGCTCTGGCGTCTCGGGTCATGTCCGAGGCTGGACTCCCCACGCGCCAGGCGCGGACGGTGTTTTTCGGTGGCGGTACTCCGACGATGTTGGATGTCGATGAGTTGACCGAGATCCTCGCGGGCCTGCGTGAACGCATCGGTATTGCGCCGGGCGCGGAGGTGACCCTCGAGGCTAACCCCGACACGGTGACGCGTGATGGACTCGCGCAACTGGCTGACGCTGGGTTTACTCGAGTATCGTTCGGCATGCAGTCGGCCGTTCCTGAGATCCTCGCGACCCTGGATCGCACGCATACGCCCGAGCGAGTCCCCCTCGTTGTCCAGTGGGCGAAGGAAGCGGGCCTGTCGACCTCGGTGGATCTTATCTACGGAACCCCCGGGGAGAGCCTGGCGGACTGGGAAACATCCCTGCGTTCTGCGCTGTCGTACGAGCCCGACCATATCAGCGCCTACGCGCTTGTTGTCGAGGAGGGGACGAAGATGGGTGCGCAGGTGGCCCGGGGAGAGCTGCCGACCCCCGATCCGGACGATGAGGCTGCCAAGTATGAGCTCGCCGATGCCCTCCTGGGCGAGGCGGGATACGCGTGGTACGAGATTTCGAACTTCGCGCGCATCACCGAGGCGGACCGGGCCTCGGGAGGTCCATCGACCTTCTATGACCGCGCCTCCTCCCATAACTTGGCTTACTGGCGGGACTGGGATTGGTGGGGCTTTGGGCCGGGAGCGCATTCGCATGTGGGGCGTATGCGCTGGTGGAACGTGAAGAACCCGGGAGCCTATGCGGGGCGTCTGAATGCTGGACAGTCTCCCGCTTACGCTGGCGAGGTTCTCGACGCGGATGCGCGCGAGCTGGAGCGTGTCATGCTCGGCGTGCGTACGTCCGAGGGCGTTGAGATTGAGGGGCTGCCGGGTCTGTCACTGCCCGAAGGAACGCGTGGCTCCTCCGGTGGGCGTATCGCCACGCTCGTCGCGGATGGGCTCATCGATGGAGCTTGCGCTCTCTCCGGGCGCGTTGTCCTCACGCTGCGTGGCCGTCTGCTCGCGGACTACGTGACCCGTGAAATCATGGGCTATTAACGGTCATTGACTGCCTGTGTGGTGGAATATGCATCTGGTGGTAAACATTATTGCGCAACCCCACCGTCCGCGATAAAGCTTGTATGTACTGTATTACAAGTATGAATGCGGAGATGGTTATTTACTGTTTGACACTCGGTTCGCATGCGCAATGTGACAAGCTAGCATTACGTCGCAATACTGTTGACATCATGGTTGAAATATGTTTGCCTAGATGTGTCATGTGAAGCCGAGTAATTTGCAGGGTTCCTCCATGAGGGGGCTTGTGAAGAGCCGTATACAAGGAAAAGTGTGGTACTGTGACTCTTCGTTACGCTGTCATTGCTGACATCGTGGGCTCTCGTACGCTGACCAATCGTGCAGAGGCTCAGGGAATCTTTGAGGCTGCTCTTGCGAACGCGAGTGAGGGGCTTGCACTCTTGCAGGCGCCTTACCCGACGGTCGGTGACGAATTCCAGGCTGTGGCCTACACGCTGGAGGATGCGCTTCTTCTGACGCTGCGTGCGCAGCTTCTGCTTCCCTCACAGCTTCAGCTTCGCTTCGGAATTGGTGCGGGGCGAATTGAAGAGTTCTCCTCGGGCGTTCATCGTCAGGCTCCGGCGCGTTCGCATGGTACGGATTCGGCGCAGCTTCAGGATGGCTCCGCTTGGTGGGCGGCCCGCGCTGCGATTAACCGTGCGCATGACGTGCAGGACTCATCCAATCCGTTCGTTCGCACCTGGTTCATGGCGCATGCCTCCGTGGAGTCGGCCTTCCCGAGCCATTGCCAGACCTGCATCAACGCGCTGCTGAGCCTGCGTGATCATGCGATCCTCAAGCTCTCTGCGCGTCATCGCCGCATCACAGCTGCGCTGCTTCTCGGTAAGACCCAGGTGGAGATCGCTCGGGCAGAGAAGCTCTCGCAGCAGGCCATTTCTGACTTCGCCCGGGGCACGGGGGTGGGGTTGATCCAGTCGTCACTCATCATTGCGGAGGCCGCACGTGCATGAAGTGCTTCTCCTTGGCATTGCCGCCTCGGAGCTGACCATCCTTCTGACATCCGACCCGCGACGCTGGTCGCGGCGCCTGTCTCTCTTTCTGACGCTCCTCCTCGCCGTGATCTGCTACGCGTGGTTCGTCCTTGGCGTCAGTGCGCTGGCGAATGCGCTCGGCGCGACGCTCGCGATCGTGTGGTTCGCATGGGATCTCGTCGATCCATCTGCGCGCGGGGTGCTTGGTCGTTGGGCGTTGGCATCCATCGGCTTTGTCGCGCTCCTGAGTGTGGATCCAACGGAATTTCCGATGCTGTCGCTGCGCTCGGGACGTTCGATCGACCTCATTATTGCCGTTCTCTTCCTCGTCACGGGTCCGGTCAATCACCTGATTACCGCGATCCTGCAGTGCGCGCGCGGTCGCGCTTCTGAGCCTGTCCCCGGGTGGATTAATGCACCCGTCCTACCCGCGATGCCTGCGTCGGTGTCGGAGGATGGCGACGAAGCCCACGAGGGATCGGACGCCGTTGAGCCTCCTCTTATCTCAGGTGCGTTGCCTATCGTCGCCGGTCGCAGCGATGAGCAGGATGAAGTGACCGCATTGCGTGGTGGCCGCTGGATTGGGCCGCTTGAACGTCTCCTCATTATCGTTCTCGCCGGTGCGGGCGCGGAGGTCGCGATTGCCGCAGTTGTTGCCGCCAAGGGCGTCATCCGTTTTCCCGAAATCTCGCAGGATTCGACGGGGGAGAAGGCTGAGGAATTCCTCATTGGCTCAGTGTCCTCGTGGATTTTGGCTGCCCTCGTGTCGATGCTCATTCACGCCGTGAGCCTGCACTGAGCGGTTTGGCCGCTAGAGTAAGCCGGGTGAATAGCTCAGATCCCTACGGCCGCAATATTTTCGCCCATGACCCGCACCGCGACGGGCCGGGGGCGAGGCGTCCGCGCTCTCAGGCAGTCCATGTCGAGATCGGCATGGTGCTGGAGGATGTTGCCTCCGGTTGGGTTGGTGCCGTGACGCGTGTGGAAAAGTCTGGCGGTGTTCACCTGGTGGAGCTGGAGGATCGGCGTGGAGTGCGGCGTTCCTTCCCTCTCGGCCCCGGTTTTTGGCTGGAAGGTCGTCCCATTGAGGCGCTGCCGCCGCGCCCGGCCCCTGCCCGGGCCTCGTCCGACACGCAGGTCAGTGCGTCGGGACGTCGCATTACGAACTCCGGATCATTCGCCCCCGCGTCAAGTGGCCCCAAGGTTGCCAAGCGCTCGCGCATCTGGGTCGAGGGGCGCCATGACGCGGAACTCGTGCAGCACGTGTGGGGCGAGGACCTGGCAGAGGCGGGTATTGCCGTTCAGCTGCTCGAAGGCGTTGACAACCTCGAAGCGGTCTTGGAGGTCTTCGGGCCGACTGATACGGCGCGTGCGGGTGTTCTCGTCGACCATATGGTCCCCGGGTCGAAGGAGTCTCGCATCGCCGAGGCCGTGTCAGCTCGCTGGTCGGGTGCGGTTCTCGTCCTGGGTCACCCTTTCGTTGACATTTGGCAGGCCGTCAAGCCGGCCCGTGTCGGGCTTGAGCGGTGGCCGGATATTCCGCGCGGTATCGATATCAAGCACGGGACGCTTGATGCCCTCGGCTGGCCGCATGCCGACCAGCGTGACATTGCGATGGGGTGGAAGCGAATTCTGTCGACCGTGCGCACCTATCGCGACCTCGAACCCGCGCTGCTGGGCAGAGTGGAGGAACTCATCGACTTCGTGACGGTGCCCTGGGCGCAGTAAGGGTCGCCCTGCGATGTGATGGTGACCGCCCCGTGTGACGGTTCGCGCAGGGCGCACGAGTCGTTGCGCACTACGCTCGCCGCTCGTGAAGGACCGGGGGTAGCATTGGCACTCAGGAAGCATGAGTGCCAAGCAGGGAGGGAGACGGCATGACACGCACGAGTGCACAGGACCGCCGCCTTGACGTCCTGCGCGCCATCGTCACCCAGTACGTGGCCACCCGCGAGCCCGTCGGTTCCAAGGCGATTGCCTCCGGGGGGCTCGGTGTCTCCTCGGCGACGATCCGCAACGACATGGCGGTGCTTGAGGAAGCCGGGCTCATCTACCAGCCTCACACGTCTGCCGGGCGTGTACCGACCGACCGCGGCTACCGCGTGTTCGTCGATCGGCTCGCGCAGCTCAAGCCCATGAGCGGTCCCGAGCGCCAGGCCCTCGAGACGTTCCTGTCCGAGTCCGTCGACATTGATGATGTCGTCGAGCGCTCGGTTCGACTCCTCGCACAGGTCACGCATCAGGTGGCCCTCGTCCAGTACCCGGGCGCGCGCGTGCGTCTCCTCAAACACTTCGAGGCGATTGATCTGACGCCGGGCCGCGTCCTCGTCGTCGTCATTACCGCTGACGGCGAGGTTGGGGAGCGCACGTTGAGTCTGCACGCGCCCCTCGACGATGGCCAGTTGCACGAGGCCCGTGAGCACCTGCGACGTCACTGCGACGGCGCCACGTCAGCGACCGTACAGACGTGCGTTGATGCGGCGACCGCCTCTGCTCGCCCCGACCTCGTCGGGACGGTCGCCGCGATCGGCGCCGCCCTCACCGACGTCCTCACCGGGCAGAGCGAGTCGAAGATCGTCGTTGCGGGCGCCGCGAACCTGGCGAGGGGAGCGCTCGACTTCCACGACATCGCGCCGGTCCTGGACGCCCTCGAAGAGCAGGTCGTCCTCATGCGGCTCTTCGCTGAGGCCGACCCGGGTGATGACGTGCATGTGAGTATCGGTACGGAAAACTCCCACGACGGCCTGGCAGAGGCAGCTGTCGTCACCGGAACCTATCGGGCGGGTGCCGATGAACAGGGGGGTTGTGCCCACCTGGGCATTGTCGGCCCCATGAGGATGGACTACGCGCGCACCATGAGCTCGGTCCGAGCCGTGGCCGCCTACCTGTCGCGCTACCTCGCGCAGGAAACCAACAGCTAACTCGACCGCGCGTCGAGCACGATGACGATGAACGAACGACCCCACGAGAAGAAAGAGCAAGCGTGAGAGACTACTACGAGGTCCTCGGCGTCGCCCGTGACGCCAGCCAGGACGAGATTAAGAAGGCCTACCGTAAGCTCGCCCGAAAGCTGCACCCCGACTATGCGGGCGCCGACTCGGAGGAAGCCTTCAAGGAACTGTCCGTCGCCTACGAGACGCTGTCGGATCCGGAGAAGCGCCAGATGTACGACATCGGCGGCCCGGACGCGCTGCGTGGCGGCGGCGCTGGCGCGGGTGCAGGCTTCGGCGGTTTTTCCGACATTTTCGAAGCCATGTTCAGTGGTGGCTTCGGCGCGTCGGCGTCGGGTCCGGCCTCGCGCGTGCGTCGCGGTAAGGATCGCCAGGTCGTCGTTGACATCACCCTGGAGGACGCGGCTTTCGGCGCGGCCAAGGAAGTGGCCTTCGATACCTACGTTCTGTGCGAGGCCTGCAACGGCTCGATGTGTCAGCCGGGCACGTCGCCCACGCAGTGCACGACCTGTCACGGCTCGGGCTTCGTCACGCAGATTCAGAACTCGCTCTTTGGTCGCATGCAGACACAGGCACCGTGTCCGACCTGCCAGGGATACGGCAACATCATTGAGACCCCGTGCGCAGAGTGCTCGGGCGCGGGCCGCGTGCGCACGCGCCGCACTCTCAATGTCAACATCCCCGCGGGCGCCAGCGAGGGCACGCAGATCCGGGTGAGCGGCGAGGCTGAGGTCGGTCAGGGCGGTGGCCCCAACGGTGATCTCTACCTGTTGATCCGCGAGAAGAAGCACCCGGTCTTTGATCGTCGCGGGGATGATCTGCACACGTGGATCACGATCCCGATGACGACGGCTGCCCTGGGCACCGAGTTCGAGCTGGAGACCCTCGACGGCAAGAAGACCGTGACGATTAACCCCGGTACCCAGCCGAACGACGACATCGTCCTGGAGGGACTGGGCGTGGGCCACCTGCAGCGCTCGGGCCGAGGCTCGATGCACGTGCACGTCGATGTCCAGATCCCCAAGAAGCTCGATGAGAAATCGCGCGAGCTGCTCGAGGAGCTGGCGAAGGTGCGCGGCGAGGTGCGCGTGGAGCCGCATCGTCAGCAGGCCTCGTTCTTTGACAAGCTTCGCGATACCTTCATGGGGTGATGTGCCGTGACGCTGCCCGTTTTCCTCGGTGAGGATCTGACCCCGCCCCTGGAGTCCCTGTCCGTGGGGGACAGTGCGTGCCTCGGGGGAGCCGAGGGGCGTCACGCTGCTTCTGTGCGCCGCATCGGCGCGGGGGAGTGGGTCGACGTCGTCGATGGGCGTGGCCTGCGTGCGACGTGCGAGGTCAGCGGGAGCGATAAGTCCTTGCTGCATCTTGTGGTGCGCGAGCTTGTGCGCGAGGATGCTCCTCGTCCTGAGGTGATCCTCGTTCAGGCGCTCGCTAAGGGCGGGCGTGATGAGGCCGCCGTCGAGATCTGCACGGAGATCGGTATCGACCGGGTGATTCCCTGGTCGTCGCAGCGCGCGATCGTCCAGTGGAAGGGACCGAAGGCCGAGAAGGGGCGCGCGAAGTGGGAGAGCGTGGCTCGCGCGGCCGCCAAGCAGTCCCGCCGTGCCTTCGTCCCGGTCGTCGAGGGCGTCAAGGATAGCCGCGAGCTGGCCTCCTGGCTCGCCTCCTTGACGGACGAGGCCGGGGTTGCCTTCGTCTGCCACGAGGAGGCGACGGATTCGCTCGGGGCCGCTCTCGCCCTGGTTCAGCAATCCCGTGCAGACGGGAGTCTGCCTGCGCGCATCGCCCTCATCGTTGGTCCTGAGGGCGGCATTGGGCCCGAGGAGACCGCGCAGCTGGTGGAAGCCGGTGCCCGCACGATTGGGCTGGGAGATAACGTCCTGCGTTCCTCCACGGCTGGCGCGGTCGCCCTGACGCTGATCCGCGCTGCCGCGGGCGCATACTAGGAGCGTTCAACTCTGGAAGCCAGAGATCCTTGCGCTGAGCGTGTGGGTCTCGCCTTCGCCCAGCGCAACCACGTCCGTGCCTGAGTTGAAGGCGTTGGGTGGGCAGCTCATCGGCTCGACGGCCACGCCCACGCGGCCGATGTAGTCCGCCGAGTAGACCTGCAGCCAGCGCGCGTGCGACGACAGGGACACGCCCACACCGGAGTCGGGGTTGCACAGCGTCACGGTCCACGTGCCCTCGGGCAGGCCAGCGAAGGCGTGGTCCAGCCGGGAGCCGCCGATAAGGGTGGGGGAGCGGAAATCCAAGCCGAACGATGCCACGTCGTGGGCGGCGACCGGGATCATGGAGGCGTTGGCCTCGTAGATGATGGACGCGGGGTTGGTCAGCTCCAGCTCGTCTGCTCGTGCGTCGTCGACGGCGAGGTAGGGGTGGAAGCCGACGCCGTAGGGGGCGGTGCCCTCGCCGATGTTCGTCGCGGACAACTTGACGGTGAGGCCGCGCTGCGCATCCAGGCTGTAGCGCGCGGATGCAAGAAGTGTCCACGGGTAGGAGTAGCGCGGGGCGATGAGCGTCGTCAAGATGACTGAGGAGACAGTGGCCTCGGCAATCTCCCACTCCTGGAAGGCCACGAAACCGTGGAGGGACGTGCCGAAAGTGGGCTCGTCGACAGGCAGATCGTAGGAGGTGCCCTTCCACGTGTACGAGCCGCCCGCGATGCGGTTGGGCCACGGCATGAGGACCTTGCCGAGATAGCCAGGAGGACATTCGCCCACGCCGTGAGGGACGACGAGGTCGTGCCCGCGGTAGCGCAAGCCGGCCAGGCCTGCGCCGACGGTGACGATCCGTGCCTCGTAGTCCCCAGCCTGTACAACGATCTCGCGCCCCGAAGCGCCCCGATCCACCATTGATGCTCCTGTGCATTCACTGAACACGAATAACACTCATTCTAAACGGAGTTGAGTTCTCTGGGTTTCTGGCTCAAGCGTATCCTGATAGAGAATGGCTCTCGATTGAAAGGAACGCCTCGTCCTATGGCACACGAGATCACAGACGAATTTGTCGCCTCCCTGCACGCATCCTCAGACTCCGCCCGCGCGGTCGCACGCAACGCTGTCGCCCACGCCGGCGTCGAGCCGGTCGCCTTCGACCGCGCCAAGGTGGTCGCCACCCCCACGGTCGTGTCCCACAAGGTGGACGACTGGAAGGTGACGTCTCAGAAGAAGTCCGGCCGCTGCTGGCTCTTCTCCTCCCTGAACCTGCTGCGTTCGACGACGCGCACCCACCTTGGCCTCAAGGACTTTGAGTTCTCGCAGAACTACGTGCTGTTCTGGGACAAGTTCGAGCGCGCCAACTTCTTCCTCACCGACATCATCGCCACCGCGAAGACCGAAGAGCTTGACGGTCGCCTCCTGCAGTTCCTGCTCGGCGACGTGCTCTCCGACGGCGGCCAGTGGGACATGGCGGTCTCCCTCTACCTCAAGCACGGCCTCGTCCCCAAGGTCGCGATGCCCGAGACCGAGTCCTCCAGTCACACCGCCCCCATGAACGCGCGCCTGAAGGTCGTCCTGCGTCGCACCGCCCTCGAGCTGCGCTCCCTCGTTGAGGCCGGAGCCTCGCAGGAAGAGATCAGCGAGGTCAAGGAGGCCGCCCTGGCCGACGTGTGGCGCATCCTCGTCATCTGCCTGGGCGAGCCCCCGGCCTCCTTCGAGTGGGAGTGGCGTGACGATAACGGCGAGTTCCACCGCGACGGCGTCCTCACCCCGCGCGAGTTCTACCAGCGCTACGTGGACGTGGACCTCACGCAGTACGTCTGCCTCGTCGACGACCCGCGCGCCGAGCACCCGAAGGGCCACACCCTCACGGTCGATCACATGGGTAACGTCGTCGGCGGCCGCCCGATCCTCTACGTGAACACCCCGGTCGAGCAGATCCGCGAGATCACGGGTTCTGTCCTGGCTTCGGGCCGCGTTGTGTGGTTCGGCGCCGATTGCGGTAAGCAGTCTGACCGCGCTTCCGGCCTCTTCGTTGAAGGCCTGTACGACTACGACAACCTCTTCGGCGTGGACTTCTCCACCTCCAAGGAGCAGCGCGTCAACACCGGCGAGTCCGCGATGAATCACGCGATGCTCTTCACCGGCGTCGACATCGACGAGGAGGGCAACGCCCGCCGCTTCCGCGTGGAGAACTCCTGGGGCGAGGACCACGGCGACAAGGGCTTCTTCACGATGGACGCCGCATGGTTCGACGCCAACGTCTTCGAGGTTGCTGTGCACGTGGATGACCTGCCCGCCGAGCTGCGCGCCGCCATCACTGAGGAACCGCTGCATCTGCCTGCGTGGGATCCGATGGGTGCGCTGGCCTGAGCCTAGTAGCCTGACACGCCGGGCGGGGCGTGGGCATCGTCCCCGTTCGGGATATGGCCTCCCTGAGCACGGGGCGGGTGGAGTGGGACAATAGTTCCGCGACACCCGCCCCGTTATCTGTGGAGGACACATGAGCACCGACGTGACCCGCGACTTCGCATTCGGCCTGCCCAAGGCGGAGCTGCACCTGCACCTGGAAGGCACCCTCGAGCCCGACCTGAAGCTGGCCCTGGCCCGCAAGAATGGCGTCGATATTGGCCAGTCCACGGTCGAAGAAGTCCAGGCGACGTACCAGTTCAACGACCTCACGTCCTTCCTGGCCGTCTACTACCCGGCCATGGACGTCCTCCAGGACGAGGACGACTTCCACGACCTGGCCGCCGCCTACTTCGAGCGCGCCCGAGCCAACGGCGTCGTGCGCGCCGAGTGCTTCTTCGACCCGCAGGCCCACACCTCGCGCGGCATCGCTATCGAGACGGTCATCCGCGGCTACTACCGCGCGGTCGTCGAGGCACGCGAGGCGGGCCTGTCCGCCGACCTGATCCTGTGCTTCCTGCGCGATATGAGCGCCGAGTCTGCCTTCGAGACACTGCAGGCGGCCCTGCCCTACAAGGACATGTTCATTGGCGTGGGCCTGGACTCCGACGAGCGCGATAACCCGCCCACGAAGTTTGCCGAGGTCTTTGCCCTGGCCCGTGAGGCAGGCCTGCACGTGACGATGCACTGCGACATCGACCAGGTCGGCTCGATCGACAACATCCGCGCGGCGCTCACCGAGCTGGGTGCCGAGCGCCTCGACCACGGCACGAACATCGTCGAGGATCCCGAGCTGGTCGCCTACGCCCGTGACCACGGCATCGGCCTGACCTCGTGCCCCCTGTCCAACTCCTTCGTCACCGAGGAGATGAAGGGCAAGGAGATCGTCGAGCTGACCGCTGCGGGTGTGAAGGTGAGCGTCAACTCCGACGACCCCGCCTACTTCGGCGGATACGTCGGCGACAACTACCTGGCGCTTGCTGAGCGTTTCGACCTCGACCGCGCGGACCTGGAGCGCATCGCCCGCAACTCCATCGAGATCGCCTGGATCTCGGATGACGAGAAGGCCGAGCTGCTCGGCCGTGTGGACCGCTTCGCGAACGAGAACTGACCATCGACGAACGAGGCCGGGGCTGACAGGCCGTGAATGCGCGGATCCGCCCCGGCCTCGTCGTCCGTGGGGGAGCGCCTTACTCGAGCCGTTCGCAGGGCGGATACAAGCTGTCACAATTGGCCACCCCGTGAACGTACCCGGCAGGGTGACTGCGAGACTGCAAAGATAGTAACCATGACGAACCACACGAAGCCGACGTTGTTGATTTCCAACGTCCTGCCGGCACGCCCGGGGGACGAGGCATACAACAACATCTGCATGCGCCTGTGGGATCGTCTCCTTGAGGCCGCGCTGCCTACCTGGAACGTCATTCGCGAGTACGCGCAGGAAGACGGCGCCGAGGGTGCAGCCCTGCGCGCCCAGGACGCCGACGCGATCATCATCATGGGCGGCGAGGATGTCCACCCCAGCCTGTACGGTGCCTCCCAGGGATATCAGGCTGAGGGACGCCACTGGTACCGCGCGGATCGCGGACAGATCGCCCTCGTCGACTACGCCGTGCGCACGGGCACGCCGCTCCTGGGGATTTGCCGCGGCATGCAGATCATCAATACGGCCCTGGGCGGCACGCTCGAGCAGCACATCGAGGGCGCCCACGGTACGCACACGAACAACCGGATCCTGTCCGACCATCGCTTCATCCGTCACAGCGTACGCGTCGGCGGGGGAACGAACCTCGAGTGCGCCCTGGCTCCCGTCCTCACCGACTCCGAGCTGATCATCTCCTCCGCCCATCACCAGCGCGTGGCACGCGTGGGCGAGGGCCTGCAGGTGAGCGCCTATGCCCCGGACGGCACCATCGAAGCCATTGAAACGATCGACGCACCCGTCATCGGCGTGCAGTGGCACCCCGAGGATCCCGCCGCCGACATTTCCCAGCTGCGCGCCCTCCTCGGCCACCTGGACGCGCGCCGCGCCCCCCGCCTCGAGAGGGCCTCGACTACCCTGGTCGCATGACCATTTCCCCGGGAACGAATTTCGACGATCCCCGATTCCGCGACGACGAGCGCGCCCCCGTGCAGCGCATGCGCGACGGCGACTACTACATCGCCGATGATGAGCTCTCGGCACTCACGAGGCGCGCGGTTCGCCTCCTGGCCCTCTACGAGCAGGCGCATCCCACCGACCCGGACATCGCCCGCTACCTGCTCTCCCAGGTCCTCGGCGAGGTGGGGGAGAGCGTCGATATCCGACCGCCCCTGCGTGTCGACTACGGCTGCAACATCTCCATCGGCGAGCGGTCGTGGGTCAACTACGGCCTGACCGTCCTCGACGTCGCGCCGGTGTCCATCGGCAAAGACGTCCTCATCGGCCCGAATTGCTCGCTCTACACCGCGATCCACCCGACCAAGCCCGGGCCTCGTCGCGCGAAATGGGAATCATCCGCACCGATCACCCTGGAGGACAACGTGTGGCTCGGAGGCTCCGTCGTCGTGTGCCCGGGCGTCACCATCGGCGAAAACTCGATCATCGGCGCGGGCGGCGTCGTCACCCGATCGATCCCAGCCAACTCCATCGCGGTCGGCAATCCGGCCCGCGTCATCAAATACCTGGACCCGACCACCCCGCGCGCTCTCGAAGCGGCGGGCGTCGGCGTCATACCGCACGGACCCACGGGAGAAGAAGAATGAGCATCCTGCCGATCTGCATCACGGGCGAGCCGGTCCTGCATCGGGTCGCTGCGCCGATCGACTCCTTTGATTCTGAACTGAGCGACCTCGTCGCCGACATGATCGAGACGATGCACGCTGCTCCCGGGGTCGGCCTCGCGGCGCCGCAGGTCGGCGTTGGATCGCAAATCTTCGTGTGGCGGTACGCCGGGGGCGGCGCGTTCGACAGCCGCTACCGCGACGTCCTCCAGCTCGACGAGGGGCCCCAACGCGGCTTCAACACCATGCTGAGCGGCGTCGTCGTCAACCCGACCCTCGACCTCGTCTGGGATGACGAGGGCGCGGGAGCAATCCTGCCCACCCGCCCCGACGCCACCTGCGAGTCCGAGGGATGCCTCTCCGTGCCCGGATACGGCTACCCGCTGCGTCGCGCACTCGGCGCCGTCCTACGCGGATACGACGTGTCGGGCACGCCCATCGAGGTCGCCGCCCGCGGCTGGCTCGCGCGTATCTTCCAGCACGAATACGACCACCTGCGCGGAACCCTCTACGTCGACCGCCTCGCGCAGCCCTACGCGGACGAAGCCGGGCAGGTCATTCGCGAGCGCGGGTGGGGGAGCAGCGGATATACGTGGACCCCGGGGGAGTGAGCCTCACTCACGTCCTCCCGAGGCCACGACGCTATCCTCAGTGGACCTCGAAGCCCAGCGACCGGAAGTAGTTGCGCACTTCCTCCGTGGCCTCGGGCGTGGGAGCCTTCGTGTCCTCCAGCTGGTAGTCCAGACCCAGCGAATGCCACTTGTCCTTGCCCAGCTGGTGGAAGGGCAGGACCTCGATACGATCGATGACGTCCTTCCAACGCGAGACAATCTCGCCAACCTGACGCACGTTCTCCGGGTCATCGGTTAGGCCCGGAACAAGGACAAAACGAATCCAGATGCGCGTCGCGCCACCGCGCGCAGCAATGCGATCACCGAACTCGATCGTGGGCGCCAGCGCGCGACCCGTCGTCTTCTTGTAGGTCTCCTCGTTGCCGCTCTTGACGTCTAGGAGCACCAAATCGATCGCATCGAGCATCTCGTCGTCGCAGTTCGCACCCAGGAACCCAGAGGTATCGATGCAGGTGTGCACGCCCATCTCCTTCGCACCCATCAGGATGCGCTTGGCGAACTGGGGCTGCATGAGAACCTCGCCGCCGGACAGCGTGATACCGCCCTTCGTCGTGCGGAAAATACGGCGGTAGCGCGCGATGCGGGACAAGAGTTCCGTGTCGGACACGGGAGCGCCGTCCTTCATGAGGAACGTGTCGGGGTTGTGGCAGTACAGGCAACGCAGCGGGCAGCCGTTGAGGAACACCGTCATGCGCGTGCCGGGGCCGTCAACGGCGGTGACGAGCTCCCAGGAGTGAATGGACCCCAGCGTGCCCTCACGCATGCGGCGCAGGCGCTCGGAGCGCTCCAGGTCCGTGATCTCCTCCAGGCCTTCGACACCAGCGCCGACGGTACGTGATTGGGGAGCTTGGAAGTCCTGCTCGCGGAACGTGGGGAGGGCGAGGGGCTGCGACATGTTTCCTTCTTCGCGGTTGAGTGGGAGGCGTCCGTGATGGGAACGAGGCCGGGGATCGTCAGCGCAGAGCGCCGACGAACGCAGGCATAGCAGTGGGGCGCCGAGCGTTGCCCGACGCCCCACTCCAATCAGCGATCAGGCCGAGTGGTGGAAGGTGCGGGACAGAACGTCCAGCTGCTGCTCACGGGTGAGCTTGACGAAGTTGACGGCGTAGCCGGACACGCGAACGGTCAGGTTCGGGTACTTCTCGGGGT
>FLSB01129553.1_pt1 | contig 18210 bp, 19 predicted proteins | sample 1550551 | NCBI WGS metagenome assembly FLSB01 (sample SAMEA4031774, study PRJEB14383) | metagenome | biome: human; feature: oral; material: saliva | place: Philippines | collected 2014 | reverse complement strand
CTTTTATAAAATCGAATATTCATAGGTGTAAAAATTTTCTGTTCCTTATGAATATTAGGGTGTTTCAGTCCTGTAAATAGTTTCATTGTATTTTATTGTTTTAATTGTTTGTAAATCAATAAAATACAAGTCTTTTTCAGAAATTGACACAAATAAAATAGTGTTTGTGTCAGTTCTTGTGTCATTTAATAAAAAAAATAATCTAATCAATGTGCTGTTATATGCATTTTAGAGTAGATTATCCTGCCATTTTATGTTATTTTTTCAAAAAAGTAGACTCACAGGGATTCGAACCCCAACTAAATGAACCAAAATCACTTGTGCTACCGTTACACCATGAGTCTCTATATTGTTACTTAATTTAAGATTTGTCTCTTGTTTTAAGTGGTGCAAAGATACAACTATTTTTGTAATCTGCAAATTTTGGTCAAATATTTTTTTCGTATTTTTACAAAAAAAATTAACACAATGGATTTATTAAATTACAAATATTTAAAAATCAATAATTTAAATTGTTCCGAAACATTAAAAAAAAATATAGATTTTTTTCTTAAAAATTGGTTTTCTGAGGAAAAATATACTCAAATAAAGACTTCTGGCTCTACGGGAATACCAAAAATTTTAGATATTTCTAAGGAAAAAATGCTTCATTCAGCAGAGATGACTTGTAATTTTTTACAATTATCACCCAATAATACAGCCTTGCTCTGTTTGCCAATAGAATATATTTCTGGGAAAATGATGCTCGTTCGGGCTTTGTACAGAGGACTTCATATTGTTGTAACCACACCGTCTGTTACTCCGTTGGAAGATTTAAAGGAGAAGATTGATTTCTGTGCTATGACCCCCTTACAGGTTGAGAATTCATTGGATAAGATACACCTAATCAATAAGTTAATAATCGGTGGAGCTAGTGTATCGGAAAGTCTAAAAGTTCGAATAAGAGAAGTATTACCTCCCGATTCTCAGACGAAGATTTATGAGACTTATGGTATGTCCGAAACGCTTTCCCACATTGCTTTGAAACAGGTTTTTCCGCAGGACGAGACTTATTTTACCATTTTAGAAAATATAAAAATTTCACAAGACAATAGAGACTGTCTTTGTATAGAAGCCCCTAAACTTGTTGATAATATACTAGTAACTAATGACTTGGTAGAGATTAAAAATCAACAGCAATTTAGGTTTTTGGGTCGTGTGGATAATGTTATTAATTCGGGTGGTGCTAAAATTTTCCCAGAAGAGTTAGAAAAAATAGTGAAAAAACATATACCTAATGAAGTTGTATTTTTGGGACTACCTGACGAAAAATTAGGAAATAAGCTTGTCTTAATAGTTGAAGGAAAAGAGTCTATAGATTTGAAAAATATAATATTTGGTATTCACTTCGAAAAGTCATTCCATAAACCAAAGGATATTATTTTTGTAAATAAAATTCCCCGAACATCGAATGGTAAAGTCCAAAGAAATGAACTACGAACAAATCTTATACGAAAATAAATTATTATCTTTGCCATCAATTACCTAAAAAATAGAAGACGGGAAAACGAATTAATTTTAGATTCCAATGAAAAAGATTGTGTTTTTTTTATCAATATTCTATTCACTACTAGGAAAATCACAGATTATTCGTAATTATTCTAATGAGTTTATGAATATAGGCAATGGAGCGAGGGGTTTGGCAATGGGAAATGCAGTAGTTGCCAGCCAGATGGATATTTATTCTCAAACGCATAACCCTGCAGGACTTACCTATATTAGTAGCGATTGGCAAGGAGCAGTGATGCATTCTGAATATTTTGAAAGTATTGCAAAATACGATTATGTTGGATACGCGAAGTCTATTGATACGAATTCTAGTTTTGCAATATCTGTCATTCGATTTGGAGTTGATAATATTTTAGATACAACAAAGATGATTGATAATGAAGGGAATATAGACTATGATAAAATTTCAAAATTTTCTCAAGCTGATTATGCAGGAATTATTTCTTATGGTTTCCATCCTTCGGGCAATCATAAACTTAGTTTAGGTTTCAATACAAAACTAATATATCGTAATGTAGGGAAATTTGCTAATGCCTTCGGTTTTGGTTTTGATGTGGGGGCAATTTATCAAGACGATAGAGACTGGCGTTTTGGGGCAATGCTAAAAGATGCTACTACAACAATGAATTTTTGGTCAATCAACCAATCTAAACTTTCTACAATAGTGAATGGTGAGGAACTAAACCCTATTCCAAAAGAAAAAATAGAACTCACAATGCCAACTCTCAATTTGGGAGTTAGCCGAACTTTTGAAATTAATAGAGACCTTAATTTTACACCTGAAGTGGATTTACACATAGATTTTACGAGGACAAATACCTTAGTATCTACTGATGTATTAAGTTTTTCGCCATCACTTGGGGCAGAACTTTCTTGGCAGGATATTATTTTTGTGCGAGCTGGGTTGAATGAGTTTCAGAACATTACTAATCCTTTCCATCAGCAGAATAAAGTTTCTTTTCAGCCGAGTGCTGGTATTGGGATAAAATATAAGGGACTTTCATTAGATTACGATATTTCTAATTCGGGGATAGGCGGGAGCAATTTATACTCCAACTTTTTTTCTCTTAAATTAGATATGAGTGGTTTTAGGTAGTTTTTAATATTAATAATATTGACAAATTCATTAATTGAATGAAGACCTTAATATCCATTGTAGGAACTACAGGAATTGGCAAAACAAAATTGGCAATAGACTTAGCAAGATACTACCATACAGAGATTTTATCTTGTGATTCTCGGCAATTTTTTAAGGAAATGACCATTGGAACGGCATCTCCCACAGAAGAAGAACTATCATTAGCACCTCATCATTTTGTTGGAAATTTATCCGTGGAGAATTATTATTCTATAGGTCAATATGAATTGGATGCTTTGATAAAAATCCAAGAACTTTTCCAAAAATACGATACTTTAATACTCGTTGGGGGAAGTATGATGTACGAAAAGGCTCTTATAGAGGGGTTGAATGACCTACCAGAATCTAATGAAGAAAATCAACAAAAATTAGTCTCTATTTTGCAAAATGAAGGAATTGAAGAACTACAAAAACTTCTCAAAAATTTGGATAAAAAATATTTTGAAAATGTAGATTTGAACAATCCAAGAAGGCTTCTGAGAGCTATTGATGTAATGTGGCAAACAGGAAAAAAATACTCTAATCTAATTTCTCAGCAGAAGCCCAAAAGAGCGTTTCGAACGATTCGTATCGGTATAAAGGCACCAAGAGAGACTATTTATGAAAGGATCAACCTCCGTGTTGATAAAATGATTGAAAGCGGACTTATTGATGAAGTTAAATCTTTACAAAAATTTGATAACGACCTAATTGCATTGAAAACTGTCGGCTACACTGAAATTTTTAAATACCTCCGTGGCGAGTGGGATTTAGATTTTGCTATATCCGAAATTAAGAAAAATTCCCGACGATTTGCAAAACGGCAATTGACTTGGTATCGTAAGGAAGAAAACATTCATTGGGTAGATTACCAAACAGCCTTTGCTGAGAGTATAGAATTCCTTACAAAGAAATTACGAAAAGTTTAGAAGAATATTTTTTTGGTCGTTATATTTTTTTAGATACATTTGATTTTAAATTTTAATAAAAATAGAAAATTATGGCAAATACACCATCTAATATGTTGGCATTAGGAACGAAAGCTCCTTATTTTGAACTTCCAAATCCCTCAAAATCTAATGAAATACAATCTTTGGAAAACCTAAAAGGCAAAAAGGGAACTTTGGTAGTTTTTATGTGTAACCACTGCCCATTTGTGTTGCATATCATAGACAAACTTACCGAGCTCTATGAAGACTATCAAGATAAAGGAATTGAGTTCATAGCTATTAATTCTAATGATATAGAGAAATATCCTGCTGATTCACCAGAGAAAATGATAGAATTCCAGATTGAAAAACGATTTGAATTCCCATATCTTTTTGATGAGAGCCAGAGTATAGCGAAAGCATACGACGCTGCCTGTACCCCAGATTTTTATTTCTTTGATGAAAAATTAGACCTCGTATATCGTGGGCAGATGGACGACTCTAGGCCAAGTAATAATAAGGAGGTAACGGGAGAAGACCTTATTGTCGCTTTCGAAAATTTACTTGCAGGCGAACTACAAGACGAAAACCAACGCCCAAGTATGGGGTGCAACATAAAATGGAAACATTAGATTTATTAAAATTTTATTCAAGATAAATAATTTTAATCAATAAAAAATCCCTCACCAATAGCAATGGCGAGGGATAATATTATTTGTAATATATTAATGTTCTGCGTTAGAAGTTTCGTTACCAAAATTCCAAGTAAGACCGAATCTCAATGTATTATCCAATGCTGAATTTACTTTTGAAGTATTGATAAGGTAAGACATATCTAATGCAAATGACTGATATTTGAAACCAACACCAACTGTAGCAAATTGGCGTCCACCTTGTTCTTTACTTTCGTGGAAATAACCTCCTCGAACAGCGAAAGAATTATCGTAAGAGTATTCAACAGCACCAGAATACATTATGCTTTTCTTATTAGAAAATGATTTACCAACACCTTCCAAAACACCTACATTTGGGATTTCATATGTTGTAACACCTGTAGCATTTGTTGTTTCTACCGCCCCTGGAACGAGTAATTTAGATGCTTCTACAGACACACCTACTTTATTTGTATCATCAATATACAGATCATATCCAGCACCTAATCTTGCCATTGTAGGAAGATAAGAACGAGAGTTTTCACCTCCTGAATAGTCTAATTTAGGTCCAAGATTTTGGATAGACCAACCACCTTTCGCTCTACCTTCGTAGCCACCAAAACTTTGGTGTTTTTCAGATTGATAATATCCTGCTACATCTACAGCGAATGTATTTGCTGGTTTTAGGGTACTATTTCCACCGAAAGAACCAAAGTCTGAACGGATAAAACGACCTGTAACAGCCATTGAGTAAGTATCTGCCAATTTCAAGGCATAAGCCACATCAATAGCAAACTCGGCAGGCGTTACCTTTCCTTCATTTACTATTTCTGAACCAACAAGAGAGTTGAGATTAACCTCTCCCATATTGAAATAATAAATACTCGCCGATATTGTGGAGCGTTCCTCTTGACCTAAAAACTTATGAAATGCCCCATACAAAAGGAAGACATCATTAGTTAATTTACTCATATAAGGTGTATAATTCACCCCTACGGAAGAAGTAGTTGTACTAAAAGGATATTTCGCAGCATTCCAATATTGAGAAAACGCATCAGAGGAAGTAACTACCCCTTGGTCTCCCAAACCTCCTGAACGAGCATCTGGCGCTATTCTAAGGAATGGCGCTCCTGTGAGTACTGGTCTTACATTTTCTTGAGCGAAAGAAAAAACTCCTATACCTAATGATAGACCTACAAAAAATTTAGTTGCTGTGTTCATTTTTTATATATTTTTTATTTAATTTCTAAATTATTTTTTCTTTTAAGGTACAAATATAATATTTTTATTTTAAATTTACCATTTTTTCTATTGCAATAGCAGTTCCTATACATTTATTTTGATTTTTTGCTTTTGCAGATACTTTGAAAATATAAGTTCCCTTAGCTACATTGTTGCCAAAATCGTCTCTCCCATCCCATTCTATGCTGTACTTAGGCGTTCGGTAGCCTTGTAGGAATGGTTCAGCATCAATAGTTGTGTATAGTGATCTCACTAATTTCCCCGTAATGGTAAATATCTGTGTACTTACATCAAGGACATCATCACAATTATGCTCAAATTGAATGTAAGTTTTATTCGTAAAAGGATTAGGCCAATTCAGTAGTCTATTGATTTGCAATTTTTGATCATTTTCATCCTTTACTATGAAATTTAACGAAGTAGTTGTAGAATTATTGTTTATATCCCAAACTTTAAATACCAACTCGTGTTGTCCTACCGACAAATTACGGAACGGATAGAGCAAACTTCCCTTCTGAAAATTATTAGAAGTATGATTACATCCATTACCGTCACCAACCATAAAAAAGTCATTAAGTAATATAGTATCTATTACTTTACCATCTAAAATCGCTGTAATATCATGTCCTATCCCCGTCCCTGTGGAGTTGATACCGGTATCATCTGACAAGCAAGCGAGCAATTGCGGGTTTCTATTGGTAATCCCACCATTCGCGAAATTAGTATTATTCATATAAATGTTAGCTTTAGGCGGGGTATTATCATTAATTCCATCAGGGTTGATACCTCCAATTTGTATGAAAGTGTTTGCATATACATCGTGAGCCTGTGATTTCGCCGTATCAAAATTATCTGCATAGACAAGGATTCGCCCCTCACCATCATTAAAATTGATATCTTTTGGAATGAAAAACTCTACCTCAAAGACGCCATTTACTACTTTGCCTGAGGTTTTCGCAATAGGATTTCCTTCTTCGGAAAATTCCAAAAGGGGAAGCATACCACTTGCATTGTCATTATTTAGTGTTTTCTTCTTAGTAGGTTTATCAAAAATATTAATTGCCACTTTCCCTGTGAAAGTCTCATCCAAATTCGTTTTATCTTCTTTTAGTATTTGCCCTGTGATTTTCACTTTATCCAAAGCTCGGATTTTTCCTTGAATAGGAGTCTCAATATTGGTTATTTTGATGAGCTCTTTTGGGCGACTTAATTTCATTGCTGGGTCGCCTAAGTAATTTACTTTCAGGTGATCGGTATGTATATTATATTCTTTTTTTGCATCAAGTAGAGCATCTCCCATTGCTTTAAAATCACCATTAGTATCGGTACTAAATAAATGCTTCGTGAGTATATTATTGAATCCTCGTCCATAAGAAACTCCTAAGGAACGGCTAGAAGTAATCATCGTAGCAGTACCTCCATTTTTATGCTTCACGATTTGCTCTCCCGCAGAGAAGGTCTTAGGGTCATCCCATAAATTAAACTCACAGGTGATAGTAGATATTACTGGAAAACGGCTATACGATTTATTATAGTTGTTGAATTGATTAATATCATTGAAACTAAGAACAGTCTCTTGCCCCCATCGGTTAATACCTCCATGCCCAAAGTAGGAAATATAGAGACTATTGGACATATCATTTACAATAGCTTGATTAATCTGAGGATATCGTTGCCCACCAGAAGATACTGAGGCTGGAAATGCATCGAAGTAAAGTTTTTTAATATTGTATTCTGGCTTTTGTCTATTTTCAAAAATATTTCGTATACCATCATCTATCAAATCATGAAAATTACCATGTATCCCATTATTATCAGAGCTTCGACCTTCGGAATCGTCATCTACTACAAAATCCAAATTCATTCTCCAAGTTCCGAAAGGCGAAGACTGCCCCTCCAAAGCACCATAATAAGCCAAAGTCTTATCAATTAATAATTTAGCCTCTGACAAATCCGATGCTGGGAGTCGCCCGATTGGTATATTAGGTAAGTTGTTGTATAATTGTGTATATAGCTGGCGACCTGTCATTACAAAATAATCATCTGTAACGAAGGAGTTATCAAAATCTGCACTATATTCACTTTCGTAACTTGGAATAATATTATCATTCCCTGATAATCTATCCTTAAAGTCGTAGCTGGAATCTCCTAAAATTAAGACATATTTAAGTCCTCCATTTTCATTATTTAATGAAGTTATGAAATCCCGAATCGCCGTAATATCCTGACTACCACTACTATACTCATTGTATATTTGCTCCACATCTACCACTGCTGTTTTTAGATTGCCGTGTGTAGCGTGATAATTAGCCAACCGCTGTCCTTGCGGAATAAAATCTTTACGCGTAATGATAAGATAATCAATATTTTGTAGAGAATGTAAATCTTGATTAGCCACACGACCTACAAAACTCGGAATATAAGCCGAAGAATGATTAAAAGCTACAAATTCATTATTAAACTCTTGGTTATTAGCAACATAAGCAATATCAAATGTGTTTTTGGTAGATTGATTGATTTTTCTTTTAACATTGGTAATATCGGAGATATCCCAAACTTGTTCCAAATTGCCAACATTAGCAATAGAAAAATGATAAGTATCTCCCAAATTTTCATCAATTTCGTAGGAACGGAAATTCATCTGAGTTCCATTGAATACTAAATCTTGCTTGTATTTCACTTCAAAATAATTGAAATAAAACGCCCCGTTAGGATTGGTACTCGTATTACTCTCAAGATTCAGATTAATGGTTTTACCCGAAAGATTCGTTACCGTCCCTTTTTCTATCAAATAATTAAAAGATGGGGAACTTACATTCGTAGAAGTGCTCTTTTCATTATTACCATTGATATTATATTTATAGCTATTTCCACCTGCTTCTAATCCTATTATTGAGAATCTGTATTGAATTTTGTCTGTGGGTAATAGTTCTGATTTTAGTTGAAATGATATTGTTTTCTTATTGTTAATAATCTCATCTGCCCATATCCTTCCTACTTTCATTAAATTGATTTTATCATTATTAATAAATTGATAATCATCATATTTAGTGATTACTTCATGTGTATTATTGATGGGCGTATTATCCTCGATGATTCTTTTTCCTTCACCCTTGTCAAATGTCAAAAAATAATAGGCAAAATCTTCATAAATATTTTTCAGATGGGCGGTAGGGTCTGCTCGTGTCTCGCGTCGGTGACTACCATTTCCGAAATTCCCATAAAGATTGTAGGCATCGGCTCCCTTAGCGTAGAATAATGCATAGTCGGAATCATCCCATACGGAATCATCCTCTCCTACTACTTGTATAGCAATTTCTTGCATCGCTGAATATCGCTTATCTTGATTAAATTCAGGGAGCATTGCACCTCCATTTCCATAGATTCGTAGATATTTCGGATTGATATTATTAGGGTTAATTCCATTCTCAGTAAGGAATTTTTTTGTAATCTTGAACACCCCAGATTTATCTACTTTTATTTTGTAAAAAGTTCCCGTTTTGAGGGGATTTTCTTTTGTTTCTGAGGAATAAAAATTACTTTGAGCATTCACAAAAATCGATGCTACACACGAAAATAGAAAAATATTTTTATTCATTTGAAGTTTTTAAAATTACAAAAACACCTCTAAAAATGCCAAACATCTTTAAAGGTGTAAATTAATCAATTAAAAAATTATAAAATTATGAATTTTCTAAAATATAGCTAAACATAAGCGGAGCACAGATAGTAGCATCAGATTCCACAATATATTTTGGTGTGTCTATATCTAATTTTCCCCAAGTGATTTTTTCGTTTGGTACAGCTCCTGAGTAAGACCCATAGGAAGTCGTAGAATCTGAAATTTGGCAGAAATAAGCCCAGAAAGGTACATCTTCCCATTCCAAATCTTGGTACATCATCGGTACTACACAGATTGGAAAATCCCCTGCGATACCACCTCCTATTTGGAAGAAACCAACACCTTTACCACCAGAATTTGCTCTATACCATTCTGTTAGATAAATCATATACTCAATACCAGATTTTACGGTATCAGCTTTTAATTTTCCTTTAATCACATTAGATGTAAAAATATTCCCCGTAGTGGAATCTTCCCAGCCTGGTACTACAATTGGTAGATTTTTTTCGGCAGCAGCTACAATCCAAGAGTCTTTTGGGTCTATTTCATAGTATTGCTCTAGTACGCCAGAATTCACTACTTGATAGAGGAATTCGTGAGGAAAATATCTTTCTCCTTTTGCTTCAGCGGCGAACCATACATCTTCCAAATGTTTTTGTAATCTACGAAACGCTTCCTCCTCAGGAATACAAGTATCTGTCACTCTATTATAGTGATTATCAAGCAATTCTCTTTCTTGTTCAGGAGTAAGGTCTCTATAATTTGGTACTCTTTTATAGTGAGAATGAGCCACTAAGTTCATTACATCTTCTTCAAGATTAGCACCTGTACAAGATATTATTTGCACTTTATCTTGGCGTATCATTTCAGCCAATATTTTCCCCATTTCGGCGGTAGACATAGCCCCTGCTAGAGTTATCATCATTTTACCACCATCTTTTAGGTGTGCTACATAGCCTTTAGAGGCATCTACTAATGTTGCTGCATTGAAGTGTAGGAAATACTTTTCAATGAAGTCTGAAATTGGTCTATTGCTCATTTTTGTTTAAAAATTTTAGCAAAGATAATTATTTGAAAAATGAAAAGCAAAATTTTAATTTGCTAATAGAAAAAACATACCAAAATATATAATTCATTACCTTGCCTCCTAATTTATCTAATTCTTCACCTGTAACCCCTGTAATAGCAGAAACTTCCGCCAAAGCACTCTCATTTTTTACAGCTAAATCCGTAAAACTTTGAATTCCATTTTTTACATTTTGAACAGAGTTTTCAATCGCCATAAGGTCTATGGCTTGAACTCTTTTAATGCAATCTCCCAATACATTCGCTCTGTTAAAAAATTTGTAGCAGAACTTATCTTTTCCAATCCTTTTGTAACAGAATCAGATATAAGATTTAGCGTCCAAGTTGTTGTATGATTACTCATTTTTATTTACATTTGTAAAAATTGGTTGAATATGGATTTATACATTTTTCTTTTCCTACTCGCTGTTTTTACATTAAGAGTATTTTATCTTTTTGTTTGGCCTATAATTAAAGCTATTGGGGAATTGGTAATAGCAATAGTTAAGTCTATTGAAATAAAGAAAGAGGAGAAAAGTTCTGAAAACTATTCAGTATTTAAGTCTCGTCGTCCTCTTTCTTAAACATCTCGTGGACAATTTCTCCCACAGCTTGTTTGACTGCCGAGTACATTGTCATCCTCTCTATTTTCATGAGATAGTCCGCTTGGCCGTATGCCTCTACCCATTCTTCTACATCTTTAATTTCAGAAGGATTTACTCCTAACTTCCCTCGAATAACAGCATTGATTTTTTTTTAAAAGAATTGTCGTCATCATCTGTATTAAGAATAGACGACTCTATGCTTTTTTTAGCTCACTTCTTGCGGATTTCATCATTTCGCTCCACAAGTTCTGCGGTTTTTCTACCTTTCTCATTAATAATGCTGAGAGAGGAAGAAACTTTATCGCTTACATTTAGTGTCCAAGTTGTTGTATAATTCATTTTTATTTTTTATGTTTGTTAAAAATTAACTCAAATGTTATTAGATATTGTAGGTTATATTTTTATGGTGGCTTCCTATATATTTGGCTTCATTGTAATGCTTTGGATAGGTTTAGCTGCCATTGCTACTTTTGTGGCGGTTATAGGTGCAATACTTCAAGATTTAGGAATTATCAAAAAATCTTAATCTTTACTAAACATTTCATTCATTACTTCTACGAGAGCTTTTTTGGTAGCGTTTTCTAACTTCTCTGATACATTATTCAGAGGATTAGAAATTTTATCACTCAAATTCAGTGTCCAGGTAGTGGTATAGTTCATTATTTTGGTTTAATTTTTGCTATGTATTAAATATGGATTTAGAATTTACTTTTATGCTTTTAATGGCTTATTTAGGGATTATTTCCAAAATCTCTATCTTCTTGCTATTCGGCTATCACTTTATTAAAGAAGTTTTCTTTGATAAGGATACTGAAATTTAGTTTTCTTCGCTAAACATCCCATTGGCGAATAAAAATTTCAAACTATGTAGCTACCTAATTACGTTTTTACCTTCGTACATACTTGCTTGCTTTGATGCGTGAATGCAAAGTAATGTACAAATATACATATAGCTTTACATAGAATTGTAAATAACTCTGTAAGTAAGTGATTAAATATATTGCTAATATGCCCTAAATCACTTTATGAGCTTGTAGTATTTATCTTCTTTTCTTATGGTTAATTAAAATTTGACCTTTAGGGAGAATTTTCTGTTCACCGGAACAGAGCAAGTTGTGTTTTGAGGCACGCATTAGGCGTTTAGGCACTCAAAACAACTTGTGCGCAAGGGAACGCAGAATGTAGCACGGAGGCATCTATATTATAGATTACTAAGAATATAATCAGTATCTATATCAGGAAAACCAATGCGATTATAATAACGGATAAAACTTACTACCATAGACTCTGCAAACGGACTATCTAATTTGGCAATCCTCTCATAGTTTTTTGGATCGCTTAAACTTTCATAACTAACCATTTCTTTATTCTGAAAATCAATAACTCTATTTTCTTCTATAAAAGGAGTTTTGGGGAGGAAAAAGTAACGATCACTTTTTCTTGTTTCTATTATACTTGAAATATTGTTTTTACAATTGTCGTATGATTTATATGTTTTATTTAATTTTTCATATTTTGTTTCAAGTTCAAAATATTCTTTTATTTTATCAATGTTTTCATCTATATTTATGTTTTTAATCTCTTTTTTTAATGTTTCATATTCCTGTTTTACTTCCTTGTATTCAGGATCACACTTTATATATTTATCTTTTTGCTCTTTATACTCTTTAACTTTTTCAAGTTCTATTGTTCTAACTAATAAAATTCTTTCTGCTTTTCTTTTTCTTTTTGAAGTCTTTATAAAATCACAGCTTGGGGTAAGAATGACAAAAAACTCATTGTTTTCTTTAGATTTTACAATCTCTCCGCATTCAAATTCTTGATTATCATCTGTTGGATAGATATAAAATTGCATTGGGTGTGCTTTTTCGCTTGTTAGTGTATTATCACCAAGTATTTCAGCTATTTTTTCTTTAGAAAGAGAGTGTCCAAACTTACGCAACATTAAATAACCTAATGAAAAATCTTCCTCATCTGCACGAAAAATATTTTTCCTTTCGTGAATTATATTCCAAAAATATTCTTTAAGTTCTTTTTCTAAATGATTATGTATTTTTTCTCTAATAAATGGCAAATTTGATTTTACTAAACGTTCAATTTCTTTTTTAAGTTTTTTTATACCTTCTCCCTCTCCTTTAGTTACTACTCCTACCATTTGAGATCTTAATGACTCTACATTTTTTGTGTTGCCTGAATAAAAAACAATAGGTATAAAACGCTCTTTTTGGATCGCTCTGAGAATTTTTTCACCTTCGTCAATATTATCATCAGGCTTTCCTCTATAAATATCTAATATTACAATATGATAATCATTTTTAGTAATCTCATTAATAGCACTTTCAAAATTATCTATTACCTTAAAATCTATTTTTTTTCTAAAATAGGTTTACTAAACACCTTCTTTAGTATATCACGTTGTTCTTCTTCATCCTCTACAGATAATATTCTTAATGTATTATTCATATTCTATTTTTTAAACATTATTTTAAAAGTTGCACCTTCTAGGGGACCGTTATCAATTAGCATCAATTTTCCTTTATATTCTGACACTAATTCCCCTACTATTGTTAGTCCTAAACCTACTCCATCAGGTTTAGTACTAAAATAAGGTTTAAAGATACTTTGTTCTGTCCCTTCTTTTATACCCGGACCATTATCGCTAAAAACAATATCAATACTTTCTGAAGAATCAGACACTTCCACCTCAATTTTTCTTGCTTTATCACTGTTTGCAAGCCAATATATTGAATTCTGAATTAGATTCATAAAAATAATTCCAAAATCGGCTTTATCTATTTTCATTGTATGATTACTTTCAGAAATACTATATTGAATTTTCAAGTTAGATATTTCCCTGTTATATAATAAAAACTGGTCTTTTATAAGTTCTTCTATAACTATATTTGTGAACTTTCCTCTTCTTTTTCCTCCAAAAGGTTCTATTCTTTCAAATAATTTTGAAAAATCCTTACGTGTTTTCTGAATTTTATTCGTATTATCTTCTATTTCAGTCTTATTTAATAGTTCCTCTTTTAGTTCTTCTAAAATTAAATAACAACGTCCATCTATTTTTGAAAGATAACCTCTACCGTCGTGTATAATAGTATCAATTAACTGTCCTAATATAGATAAACGCCTATATCTTGATATGATTTCTTGAGCATTTGTGATAACATCTTCTAACTCTATATTTTTTCGTTCTAAGGTTTCTATAAGCTCTTTCTGTTCTGGCACTTTTTCTTTTGCCGTTTTTATTATTGTATCTAATGATGCTTTTTCAAATAAATTTTTATCTGCATTGGGATCAGATGTTTGAAATCTTTCCCTTTCTTGATATCTTCGTTGCTCTACTTCATTTAATATTAATTTGATATACTCTTTTAAATCATCAAATGCTTCTCCTTCAACAATTCCTTCTCTATTACTCTGATCTTTTAGTAAAGGATTTTCTTCTGTACTGATAAGTATATATCCTACAATTTGATTATTACTTAAACGTAAGGTAGGATTATTAACGCGGCGGAGATCTAATCGTACCCAATCATTATTAGGAGTTCCGTAAGGTAAAACTCTGAACCCATCTCTATAAATACTAATTCCTGATTGCTCATCTAGTATTTTTTTTACTTCTCCATATTTAAAATCAACTTCTCTTCCTAAATTTCTTAAATTATCTCTATCTCTATTCCATACTCTAAACTCAAAAGAAAATTCACCCATAATAGGGGCTTTTAACATACTACTTTGAATAAATTTATTTGTTTCTATGAATAATTGTTCTTCCTTCCCTTTTTCTTTACTAAAGTAAATAAAATCCTTTGGATCTCCTTCTTTTGTTATAGTCCCCTTTATATAATAATTAGGCTTATTTAAAAGTTCTGTTCTTTCTATGATACCGTTAAGATTAACATCTTTATTTAATTCATCAGGTATAGCGACCTCTATTAAAAAATCTTCTACTGGTACTATTGGGTTTAATAATCGAGAGAGTTCTGTGCGTAATGTCCTTATTTTTTCAGTATCCCAATCAGTATTTAAGTTTTTTAATCTAAGGAGGGTACCACTATTTTCTTTTTTAAATTCTTGTGGTTCTCTCTCTTCCCAATGTATATGTATGTTCTCTAAGTAATCATCTTTATCAAAATCTTCCCAATTAAAAGTAACCACAAGTTCTTTTCCTTCTTTTTGCTTTGTTATCAGTTCTAATCTTGATGCCAATTTTGCAGAAGCAAAGCGACCTATGCCTTTTTCTCCTGAGAATTTTCTGTTTTTGTTAGTGTTTTTTTTCTTAAAATCTGTAGCGGGTTCCATCCAAGCAGATTTAACAGTTTCAAAGCTCATTCCTGAGCCCTGATCGTATATTTCTATAGAGGCTCCTTCCTTACTTAAGTAATTTTGAATAATTCTTCCCTGTTTTTTTTGCTTCACATTTCCCAAAAAAGTAATAGTTACTATTGGAGAGTTAGCATCATAGCTGTTTTTAACCAACTCAACAACAGCAACATTATCACTACTGATAAGTTCTTCCCCTATGGTTTTAATTAACCGAGCTTTAGGACGAAAAATGAAGTCTCCTTTTTTATTTGTATTTTCAATCATAACAACATTTCTTTTATCTTTTGAGCTATTTTTTTTGCTAAAATTACAGGTACAGCATTCCCTATTTGCTTAAAAGCAGCTGTTCTACTTCCTTCAAAATAAAAATCATCGGGAAATGATTGTAAGCGTGCAGCTTCCCTTAGAGTAATAGAACGGACATTTTCAATTGTAGGATTCAAGGTTGGATAGATAAAGTAATGCCCATCCATAGCGATATGAGCTACAACTGTGTGAGAGTATCCATAAGGATCCACTACTTGGAACCGGTTGAGAAAAGATTCTTTATTCTTATGCTTTTGTAAGTGAGAGGGTAGTTCTATATAGTTTATTCTTCTTCTTTCATTGAGCCATAGTTCTACTGCTCTTCGATATATTTCTCTATCATTTTTATTATTGGGACGTGCTATGTGTTGTGTAGTAAAATCAAAATCGTTTGTTCTAATACCAGATTCTTCCAAATATTTCATTTTTGAAAGAGGTTGAGTATACTTAATAGGAGAACAAAGCTCTCCTTCACCATGCTTGCGAAGAGGCAGATCAATGAATAAATCCTTCAAAACCTCATACTTATTTACTTCCTTTGTTAAATAGGGATATTTATAAGGCGATCCCTTCTTCCATCCCACAATAATTACCCTTCGTCTATTTTGAAGCACCCCATATTCAGATGCTAACTGTATATGGTCTTCCATTATATATCCTGCTTCATCAATTAATTTCTTTAGGTCTTGAAATGGAGCTCCATTTTTTGCTGTTCTAATACCTAAAACATTTTCAAAAACAAACATTTCAGGTTGATATTTCTCTATGAATTTTACGTAGTACTTATATAAATCATTACGAGGGTCACTTTCAACGGCTTTACCTAATCGAGCTCTTCCTGCAATAGAATAAGCTTGACAAGGAGGACCTCCTATTATAAGATCAATTTTTTTGTTTTTTATCAAAGAGTCTACTTGTTTAAATAAATTTAAAATTGTATTTTCTCCTATTTCAGATTGGATAACACTATTAATAACCTCTTCAGGAACTTGTGCCCAGAGCTTACTTCCATCTTCTTTTTCTTGTTTTTTATATAGATATTCCTTATATTTATGTAATTGGTTATTAGCTTTTAACCAATGGAAAGCTGCTCGAGTTTTAAGGGTGTCACAAGCGTGTCTGTCCATTTCTATATGTGCTATAGGGGTGTACCCTGCCTGAACAAAGCCTTCTGACAGCCCTCCTGCTCCTGCAAACAAATCTATAAAATTTAAACTATGGTTTTCCATATAAAGTAGAAACAAAATATTAGGCTGCAAAATTACATTTATTTTTTTTATATAAACAGTTTAATCATTCAAAAAATGTAGGTCAAACAGAAGATACCTTCATAACTAACTAATTTTCAAATAGATATAAGGTAAAAACTCCATATTCATAAACTCTAATAACTAACTGATAATCAATTTATTATGGGACTTCATATGTTTAACCTACAAAAAATGAGTGTCAAAAATTTACTTGCATTAAAATACTATCAAAAATTTTCTATTAAAAAAATAATCGTACCTTTACATCGTGAGTTAAAAACACAATAAAAATAAGGCAAAGAGAGGAATTAAGTTCCGTAACTAAATCGTTACCTATCAGCTTTTTAATAGTGCTTAGGAATTTTAATATGAGGAAGTTAGGGAAATTAGTTGTATCTTTGCCCTAATATTAATTTTTCTTTATAAAAATTGAGTAGTTTTTTGATTTATATTTTTGAGGTGTCTATTTAGTTACATACTAACTGACTTTGGAAAACGGGAGAACGCTCTACAATTCTTTTCATTAATTTGTTAAAGATAGTATCTTTATTTTGTGAGCGATTAATTCTAAAACTATACTCAGCTAAATATCGGTCTATGTTAAATTCTGATACCCAAGAATATATATCTCGTATCCAAGACTTTACTTGATGTATTATCTTATGTAATATAGGAAAATTCTTCCCATTATTACTAGGAATTTGAGTTATATCAAAGTCTTTTATAGGTTTATATCCTTTCCACTGGTCAGTAGTAACTTGTGCTGTTTTACTAATGTGTCATAGCTTCTACCTTGTTTTCCTTCCTCTTTCCCTCCTATGGTAAATTCATCAACCTGCACTCTATCATTCATTTTGTGCGATTCACTGGATTTCATAGCTTCACGGACTTTTTGCATAAAATAATGTGCAGTCTGACGACTAATTTCATAACGACGAGCAACTTTTGAGGCTGATAACCCTTTAGTTGTAGTTGTCATTTCAAAACATATAAAAAATGCTTTACGTAACCCAAATTTTAGTCTATGAAATAGTGTTCCAGCAGTAGGACTTTCCGTATCTCCACAGATATTACAAGTACGTGAAAAATCTTTTCTGACTTGGTATTTTTTATGACCACATTTGCGACAGCAATATCCATCTTCCCACTTTAAAGAAGCTAGATATTCTTCGCAATCTAAGTCTGTTTTAAAGCGTTCAGTAAACTCTAAGAGGCTTTGTCCCTTAAATAATTCCATAATACATTAATTTTCAGAGTGCAAATATATGAAATTATTTTGACACCTCAATTATATTTTTAACAACACATTTGAAACATTAGGTGTCTCTTTACTCTATTTAGAGCGCATTATAGGCTTAAAAAACGCTTATCTCTATGGCGTATAAAGGAAAATAGTAAGGCAATTCTTTTGTATTATATTGATTAGTAAGCTGTTGAAATTTTAACAACACATCTGAAACATTACCACATTGACATATTACCAGCCCCACAAACGTGCGTTGCTGCACGGGCTTTTATAAAAGCCCGTGCAGCAACGC
>FLSB01000093.1_pt1 | contig 18248 bp, 9 predicted proteins | sample 1550551 | NCBI WGS metagenome assembly FLSB01 (sample SAMEA4031774, study PRJEB14383) | metagenome | biome: human; feature: oral; material: saliva | place: Philippines | collected 2014 | reverse complement strand
CTCACTACCATTTTCTGCCGCCTTTTCATACCACTCTTTGGCCTTGCTATAACTCTGCTCTACACCGTTTCCGTTTTGGTACAACATTCCAATCCAGAACATAGCATGCTCACTACCATTTTCTGCCGCCTTTTCATACCACTCTTTGGCTTTTCTATAACTCTGCTCTACTCCGTTTCCGTTTTCATACCAGAATCCAATCCGGAACATAGCTTCTTCATTACCATTTTCTGCCGCCTTTTCATACCACTCTTTAGCCTTACTATAACTCTGCTCTACACCGTTGCCATACTCATACAAATCGCCGATTCTAAGCATAGCCGTCGCATGATCATGCTCTGCCGCCTTCTCAAACCACTGTTTAGCCTTACTATAGCTCTGTTCTACACCGTTGCCGTTTTCATACAAAAATCCAATCCGGAACATAGCATGCTTATCACCATTTTCTGCCGCCTTTTCATACCACTCTTTGGCCTTGCTATAACTCTGCTCTACTCCGTTTCCGGTTTCATACAAAATTCCGATCCAGAACATAGCTTCTTCATCACCATTTTCTGCCGCCTTTTCAAACCATTCTTTAGCCTTGCTATAACTCTGCTCTACCCCGTCTCCGTCTTTATATAAATAGCCGATTCTAAGCATAGCCGTCGCATGATCATTTTCTGCCGCCTTTTCAAACCATTCTTTAGCCTTGCTATAACTCTGCTCTACCCCGTCTCCGTCTTTATATAAATAGCCGATTCTAAGCATGGCCGTCGCATGATCATTTTCTGCCGCCTTTTCATACCACTCTTTAGCTTTACTATAACTCTGTTCTACACCATTGCCATTCTCATACAAATACCCGAGTTCAAACATTGCCGTCTCATGATCATGTTCTGCTGCCTTTTCATACCACTCTTTAGCCTTACTATAGCTCTGCTCTACTCCGTTTCCGCCTTCATACAAATAGCCGATTCTAAGCATAGCCGTCGCATGATCATGCTCTGCCGCCTTTTCATACCACTTTTTAGCTTCACCATAACTTTGTTCTACACCGTTTCCGTTTTCATAAAACTCACCTATTTTAAACATGGCTTGGGCAATACCAAGCCCGGCCGCTTTTTCATAATATTCTTTAGCCCTACTATAACTCTGTTCTACACCGTTTCCGTTCTCATAACAAATGCCTATGCAATACATGCTTTCTTTATGACCACTTTCCGCTGCTTTCTCAAACCATTCTTTGGCCTTCCCATAATTCTGTTCTACGCCTTTACCCCCCCAGTATGCGAGCCCGAGATACGCCATAGCCTCAAGCTCACCGGCAATTGCAGCACTCTCAAAATATTCTTTAGCCTTATTATAGTCTTGATTAATTCCTTTCCCGACATAATACAAGTTCCCCAATAGCCTCATAGCCTCAGCATTTCCCAAATCTGCCGCCTGTTTATACAACTCCGCTGCATGAGTGAAATCCTGCTCCACCCCGTCGCCGTCTTCATAGGCAATGCCTTGCTTTAATAAATCATCGGCATTACTGCGACGGATTTCGCTTAAATTAAACAGCATTTCCAGAATGAAGTCGAATCGAGATACGGAACTGTTTACATTTGTTGCCAATTCGTCTTTCAGATATAATTCCGTCAGCTCATTTCGTATCGCTTTATCTGTGAGTTCTTTTCCTATATGGCGTTTATAAAATTCAACCTGATTTCTTTCATCCGTTTCCAAGCGGTTCAACTTATCTAACACAACCGTTGCCGTAAGCGGTACATACTCATCCCGTTCTATAGATTTTTCTGATAACTCATCGTCCAACAGATTATAATCATGAATCGCCACCAACGCATCTAAATAGTTAATTTCATCATTCGGCGAAAGACCTATATCCTTCAAAGTGGCTTTGAGCAAAAGTAAATCACTCAAATTCCATTCCCCGTGAGACATTTCATAAAAATCACGAATCAGACAACCGGTCTTAGCCTTATCATCCAACTCTCCGTAAGGAATACCGTTCAGCATTTGATACTCAATGGACTGCGACCATTTCAACAAGTTTACATTTCGTTCTAATTTTTCCAAACGGAGCTCGGTTTGAACCAATTGGCTTTGATACGTCTTTAAAAACCGATTTAACCCTCGATAGATATTATTTACATCTTGTTTCACCCCGTCGATTTCCGAGTCGATTCTCATAACCTGACCGTTCAATTTGTTATTGACTGCCGCGATGAGTTCAAAAGACATCTCGTTCTGTTCCGCCAATTTTATCAGTGCCTGCTGGGCTGCATACTGTGCTTTAACCAGATTTCCGCCGATCGCTTTTTCCAGCTTATGATTCGTTCCCGTTATACTCCCTATAAATCGTTGCAACCCCGTTTTGTTATTTAATGCGGCTTGCTTCTCCTCCGCTTCGGTAAGGCATGCGATACCGGCAAATGCCAGACGATTTATTTCCTGTCTGTTATTTCCGCAACCGGCAATAACAGAGTCAATCTCCGCCGAAATCTCGTTTCTTTCATCTAAAGTGATAAGACTTTCATTAATAAGCTTCAATTCATTCATCTTAATTCCTCCGTATTTCTTACCCGTTTTATTTACGAACTGTAATTATTATTTTCCTTCCAACTCATCCAGTAATCGGTTAAACTCACGAGCTTCAGGACTCCCCCCGCCGGCTATTCCATTTGCAGATCGCATAGAACGTTGAGCCAAATAACGAGAGAAGTTCTTTTCATCTGCCTGCATCCGCCGTAAAACCGTTTCCCCCTGCACTCCGACACTGTTAAACTGTTGCGTTACATACCAGGCCTTTTTAGCCGCAAATTCGGATACGGGTTGTCCTAATAATTTCTCGGCAATTTTCTGCGGATTTACCTTAGCGGCATTTCTGATACTGAAAGTTCCCGACTCAAGTCCCGAGATAACGCGACCCGTCCTTTCGGCCAATATTCTCCAATCGGGTACTATGACTCGTGTACGCCAACAAATAACAGAGTCAATAGATTCAATAATGATTTTATCGGCGAACTCATATCTGTTGTCTGAAGCATACATTTCAAGTAACTTCCCGTACGTAAGACAAATTTTTAATACATCGCCGATCAAATCCGCTTCAGCCTCACTTAAAAGATAATCTTCCGCCAGAACGCTAAAACGGTCTCTAACAATTTTTGTCAACGCAACGGCATCATCTTCTATAAATTTATCCAAAAGTTTCCGTGCATATGCAGATGATAAAAAGCCGCCTACTATTCCTCCTAAAATCCCTCCGGCAATCGTGCCGGCAGGTCCTAAAAAAGACAAGGCCGCACCGCCCGCATAAGCACCCCCGGTTCCTCCGGATACACTGGAAGCCACGGTTGTCATCTCTTTAAAAAGCTGTCTTCCCGAAATCTTACCGTTTATAAAATGACCGATATCCTTCCCCGATAGCACCAAGGTCGCCACAACGTCGACCATAATATTGGTCCTCAGCAACTTAGCTAAGTTATTAGTCGCCGCACCGCCGTAAAGAGGCGCCCCGTTACGCAAAACCTTGACCAAGGCATGTCTTACATCGCTCGGCAATAACTTGACCAACGCGATGGAAGGCTCCAACAGCATTTGATTCAGACCGGTCTTAACCAGCTGTGCCGATACGAGAGACGTAACGAATGCCGTTCCTCCGGCCTGAATTCCCGCATAAACGGCCATATCTACAGCCTCGTCAAGATCTCTGCCGTCCCATAATGCCCGAGCCATAACGATAGCCCCCGATATTCCGGCCGCACCGGCTCCGACTACCAGACCGTTAGCCGCATCGAATGTAAGAGACTCTATAGTCCCTGCCTTAGCAATATTCATGGCCTGCTTATACGTTACATTACCTTTACGGACAAGTTCCTTCGCCTCGGCAGGGTCCGTACAACCGGGCACTTTACCCTGTCTTATTTTTTCCGCCATAATACGAACCGCTTCATCATACTGATCGGAAGGGACTTCGATTTGCATGGCATTTCCGTTAGCATCGACATAACGTAATTGTCCGTTCTTAAAGGCTGCTTCAACAGATGCCTTTGCATTATTGCAATACTTTGTCTGAATAAGCCTCCCGTCTACCACTCTGTCGGCTCCGTTCTTCGCATTATCGTCGCCTACAATGCAGGCATCCCGACCGTGTACTTTGTCTATTAACGTATTCCCCTGCTCTGCGGCAAACCCGTGACCTTGCCTGCCGTTAAAACGATTGAGTCGGTCATTATGAACAACCATATCCATCCTGTCGTGAAACCCCAGTTTATTTTTTTCATCCTTATTCATTAGAATCCCCTGCTTTCATATCTGCTCCAACATTCATCGCAATAAAAAAACGAAGATAAGAAACGCTTCCTCCTATTACTGCGTACCTACCCTCCTCAACTGCCGTCTTCCGTATATAAAGTTGACTACTCAACCCATGCAATGTATGTCATTATTCTATCACTTTTGTTACGAAAATAACACAATAAGCAAATAGACTCTTTCTTAAAAATTTACCGAAATACCGTTTTGCTCAACGCATTATTTCCGGTATCCCTGAATAACATAAAGAGGTCCGGACGTGAGTAACACTCTCGTTCAGACCTCTGCTACTTTTAAAAACTACTTTGATAAATTTACAAATTTCAAATTATACCGATTTTATATTATCAACAAACAATCAAATCATATATATGTCTCGCCGTAATTCCGTGTATATACCTTTCCGGCATGAGCCTCCTTATATTTTCGTATAATGCCTTGTCCATTCCGACAAATCCGGTATCGGTCACACATAATATGGACATGAGGAAACAAGGCTTCCATGACGAGCCTAAATTGCGGAGACATATCCATCACAATAAAGAGGCCCTTTGGTCTTGCTTTCCGGCTATAGGATGCGAAATAGCGACACAGGGCGTTCGTATCCTTCTTCGGTAAAATATCAATAATATTCTGACTGTCCGAGTCAGTTAAGATTACCCGGTATTTCTGCCCGGCTGCATTGCCTCTAAACGCATCTATGCCCAAGACGGTCGGCAATTCTTTGGGACGAGAAATAGAAATAAGGAAACAATATCGAATGACGGTAGTTACGGAGACATGGCAAGCCCAAGCGATATGATCGTACGGACTCGGTAGTCCTTTATGTATTTCGTAGTATGTCCGCAACAAGGGCAGGTATGCTCTGTAACAGGAAGCATTACTTCATAGATTAATAAATTATCTTTCCGGTAGAAATTGGTAATAAATTCCCCTTTAATATTGAAGAAGGGTTGTATATAATCATTAGCAGGCATATGAGATCGCATCCTTTCTTTAGGGCTTAGACACTTTTATTGTAAAGCATGCGCGCCTCATATGCTTTTGTTTTGCAAAAAAATAATGCTGAAGTCAGCACCTATTCGGTGCTGACCCCAACATTTATTATAGAACCAAAAAAGAATACCCTTATGCAAGAGTATTCTTCATCAAAATCTGAGATGAGCGAACTATATCAAATCAGGAAAAACTACGAGAAATATATGGGGAAAGAGATGGAGAGGTAGAGCTTTATCTCTTTCCAATGTTAGCGTATCTTTTCTAACCTATCTATGAAATATGATGGATAATTTGTCAATAACTCCTTTAATTTTTCTCTATTACTCTTTATTGCAGATTTTGTTTTCTTTTTTGTACTACAATCAAATTCAATTATTTCATCAGCAATTTTTTGTGAAATAATTCTATCCGCAAACCCAAGTTCATATATACATACCGACTCTTTATTAGGTAATCCATATCTTATTCTATAAATTATATCATTTAAAGCTTCCTGTATATTTTCACTGCAGTCTTTAGTATTTAATATCTCTACAATAGCCTGTATTATCGTTAATGAGGCAAATCCAAAGTCTGAATCGCATAATGTTATTATATCTTCCAAAGAGATATTCCTGCTCTTTTTCCCCCATTTAATTAGCAAATTCACTGACTTTGAGTAGTCCCAAATTTGAATATAGCTTTTACCATTAATCCACATTTTTAATAGCTCATAAACATGGCTATCATCAATCAACTTAGGTATAAGCTTACAATTTCCCGATTCTTTCAATTTATTAGCAACCAGGTTAATTAATGTATCAAAATCCGCATTTGCTATTTCATATAAATTCTCATCTATAAATCTAGATAATTTTTTCATTGTCAGTATACCTAACATACTTTTTCTATAAAGCAACCTGTCACCAACTTCAATACTTTCAATATTACTTCTAATGAGATTATAAATATTTTTCAGTTCTTCCCTTTCATCTTCATTTGCCAAGTGATAACCGTATGTGGATTTTATAATTTCAAAACTCTCATCTTCTATATCTGCAAATCCGAGTATAAAATTTTCCAATGACACTAAAATATGTTCTATTTCATTCATTTTATAGAAAATTTCTTCACCATATTCTTTTCCTTGCTCTTTATACTCAAGAATCCCTTTTTTTGTTTCTGTATATTCTGCCTTATTAGAATATCTGGACTCAATATATTTTTTCAAAAAGTCAAAAGAAATTACTCTATTATTTCCCAAATTAACTTTTCTGACCAATTTCAAAAGATTACTATAACACTCCTCAGAATTATCAGTATTAAGTAATCGTTTATAATTATTTAATTTATAAGCCTCTTTACTATTTTTATAAATATCTTCTGTTAAAATGATTGTCCCTTCTGTTTCTTTTCCTGCTCTTGCAGTTCTTCCAATCAAATTATGAAAATCCCTAACCTTAATTACCTGCTTTGATTGATAAATACTAGATACAATTAAATATTTAATAGGTAAATTTACACCCTGTGCCAGCGTAGAAGTGCATACCACACAACGAATTAAGGATTTTTTCAATGCATATTCTTCAGCAATTCTTACCCCGTTAGGCACACCCGAATGATGCCCTACAATACCATTTAACGCTGATATATATAAATTGTTTTCACCAAGATGTTCTTTTATTAGATATGCAATTTTTGAACATTCAGTTTCATCTGATAAGGTGGAAAAACCCTCTAACGAGATGCCTCTTTCTTTCAAATCAATAAATCTCTTTAGAATATTATTTACAGTATCTTTTTTTGAACAAAAAATAGCTATACTCCCATTTGCAATCAATTTAATTGCATAGTAAATACCTACATCTTGCTTATTATTCTTAAAATCAGGAAAATATCTTGACTTTCTCTCTCCATCTATCTTCTTTAGTTTTTTTGTTTGAACTACTCTAGGTACATAAAATTCTTCCTCCAAATTTTTATTAGGTTCCACAAAATAAAGATTACTATAAGCATTATTGATATTAGTGGAAGTAAATGTATTAAATGCTACCGTTTTTTCAGATGTCTTAATAGTATTATTCCTTATTACAATGCCATCTTTGTTAATCCATGTGTTTAGCTGTTCAGCATTCGAAATCACTGCTGAAACTAATATTTTCTGTGCATCTGGTTTAAGATAACTATTAATAGTTGTTAATAAAAGTTCATAATCCGTCCCTCTTGCTTCATCATCAAACAAATGAGCCTCATCAAAAACAATCATGTTAATACTTTCAATTATTTTCATATTGTGTTTTAAAATATAATCCAACTTTTCTGGAGTCATAACAAATACTTTTTTGACAATTGACTCAGATGTGACTAATTCTATTTCACTAGGTTCAGGAATATCAGAAAACTCAGTTATAGTTATATTTTCATCAAATGCGAAAAACTTCTCCATATCAAACAATATTTCTTTACATAATGCCCTAAATGGAGCTACTACAATTACAATAGATGTTCTTTTAGATAAAAAGGCAGATTGTATAGCAAGGGAAACCGATGTGGTTTTTCCTGAACTTGTCGGCATTTGAATAACGCCCGATTCCCCTTTGAAAATTCCTTTTTCTCCCAACAAAATCTGAGATGACCACATTTCTTTCATCATCGCATTATTTTTAAATGTTAAAATCCAATTGTCCTTATCAAGTCCGGAATACAGTGGCATTAGATTAATACATGAATTGTAAATTTTTTTCTTCAAAATTGCCAAAATAATATCTGTAAATAATATTTCTCTATCATTCCCAAAGTGATAAACATAGTTTCTAAATTCTTCAAATTGAGCTTTCTCTAGATTCTCACCATCAAAAAACCTATTGTGATAATTAATTAGTCGGATAATATAGCTTTTGTATTTTTCATCTATACTGGAAACATTAAATTTATAGTTGCCATCTAACAGCCATATTATTACATTTTCTAATCCAGAAGCAGAAAATTCAAAATTATTCAAATTATGCATAATACTCATCATTACTTTTGAGCTACCATTCATATTGCAGAAATAATAAGTAACCGCTCCCATCAATATATAATATAAATTCAAGTCAATACTCATTTCAGACTGAAAATAAGCATCAAAAAACCTTGATACAAAATACAATTCTTCTTCTTTTTCCTTCGAAAGAATTATAGGAGCTTGTTTCATGTTCCATATTTCATTAGAAATGTCACCAACAACCCCAATGCTGAGCAATATAAGGTCATTTGCTTGTTCTTCAACTTTTATATGAATATTTTCTGGCACGCCATACTCATACATTTTTGCTTTTGCTCGAACTTTTTTCAAATAGTATTTTGAAGTACTTTCTATCAACATGAGCAAGCCCTCCTATATAAATCTCTTAAGAAGCGCATCAATTCTTTGGAATGAATTATCAATATACTCGTGGATTTTACATTTTCATGCTGACTATTAACCACATCCAAAACTACCTGGTCTGAATACAAATCACTATCTAATACAGCAACAGCAAAAAAATCAATTGTGAACGGATTATCTGTTTTATTTTGAAACCTCTCTACTATTTTAGCCTCTTCAATTCTCGAACGATTAAATAATCTTCTTTTTTCAGCATTTAGAGACTCTCCTAGTCTAACTCTGTCTTTCACAGAATGTTCTATAGCATCTTTCACAGTCTTTTCACATAAACTCTGTTTATTTCCAGATTTACTTGAACGAGTTTTTACTTCAGCAACTATTAAGTGATCCGTCCTGCTTGGCTTATCAATATTTTTAACTTGATAACCTATAACATCGCTTCCAGATACTGGCATATCGGGATTAACTTTTTCCAAATATCTAGTCCTGGTGACATAATGTTTTAAAGTGAAGTTTATATAGTCATATACCAATATTTCTCCAAATTCACCAGACATAGTTGAAGCCCCTAGTCTATTTTGATGGCTAGGAAATATATTCTTCTCCAAAAATTCTCGTTTTGTTAATCCTGTTCCTTTAACTAGTGGATCTAACAAAATTTCTTCAATATAATTATCCCTCAATCCCAAAGCCCAATTATTCAAATTATTATCATCTAACAATTCACTATTAAGTTTATATACCTGAATTTCTTCTCCACTTGAATAAGGAATAGATTTGTCATACGCAAAATATTTGCTATTGTCAAAAAACAAATTCATCCCCCCTTTACTGTAAATTTTCTAATATTATAGAAATTAATGCTAAGCATTTCTTATAGAAATACTTATAATGCAGTTCCTTGCTTATATCTATTCTATTAATTTCATGATGTCTTATTCGATATGAGTTCCCTATATCCGTCAAAATTTTAAATTCATTATCAAACATTCTTTTGATATGTTCACTTCCATAACTTATATCATTAATGATTTTTTCTACTGATTTTTTCTTATCCAAAGTAGGATAAGAAGTCTTAATTCTTTCAAACGCATCCCAGATTTTTTCAACAGCATACGAATATTTACCTTTTCCATATAAATCTTCTGCAACTCTAATTAACTCTTCTAGTCCTACTTCATTAATTTTCAAAGTAGAATCCAATAAAAACGAATTATTAATAGAAGAGTGTATCTCTCCACCTCTAAGCACTACATTGATTTTTTTTAATTTTAAAATAGTATTAATTTCATTTTCAAATCCTTCATAATTTGTAATATGCCTACAGAAACTTTCAATAACATCAAAAATCACAAATGGAGAAGTGCCTTCCTGAAAATCACTAAACTTTTTTATTTCGATAAGATTACTGCCGACATAATGCTTTGCTACATAAAATTTATTAATATCTTCTAGAACATATTCTCTACTATACTTACTATAATTCCAATTGGTTTCATCAGTTAGGTAAAATTCTTCATCATACGCATCCATCACCTTAAAAAGTTGATGTCTCACTGCATTAGGAAGTTTAATACCGATTTTTTTGTTATTTATTAAGGACTTATTTCTTTCTGAAAAAGGGATATACATATCTGGTTTCTTAATATATGTTCTCCAGCTAAATACATCTCTTCCTGATATCTTACTCAAAGCAATAAGCTCATATCCATCTTCTTGCAATAGGATATTTATTTTTTCAAAGTACTTTTTCCATTCTTTATTCTCATCTCTTACTTCCGGATGAAAAACTTCACATAAAAAATCTAAAAATACATTATCCGTTCCGTCTATCAAGTGAAATCTTTCATCATCAAAAATCCAATTATCTGAATAATCTCCGTTACGTGTATGCATTGGAATTTCTTGCTCTGCATTTTTCAGACTAGAATCTCCACTTTTCCAAGTGTCCAGCTTATACAATCTTTTGAGAAAATCCACAATATCAAAGCGACCATAATAAGGGTAATATATAGTTTCCTCTCCTAGCCAATTATCTTCTGTTATGCCATTTTTAAACAAATCAATTATATCTCTTCTAGTAATGCCTGATATATTACCCAAATTAATCGCCACCTTTACCGTTTATTTTTCTTCATAATCTCATCAAAAATTGTATCGTTTAACCATTTACTAAAGTTAGAATTATTTGTCCATTGTCCAAATAGTTCCATGTTATCTACCATTATAATTCTGAAAACTTCTTTTAACGCTGAATGATACTCTCTTTTGATATTTTCAATATCTGAGTTTTTTAGAGCATTTTTGAACTTCTCATTTTTCATTACCATCTCAGGTAATTCTTTTATTTGCCTTGCAACATTATCTTTGTCTTGCCAGTCTATATTCCCAAAAATGTCATTAAATGTAGATACAATATTTTCTAATGTATCCAGCTCAACTTCATTCTTTTTTCCAGCTCCTATGCCCAAGCCTCCAACTTTACCATCCTCATCTTCCAAAATAATATCAATTGTATTTTTCTTTTCTAGTCTATAACTTTCTAAATCAACTGACTCCAAAATTCCTGCAGACAAATCGTCTCCTTCTGGTGTCGGCAATCTATGAATCAATTGTTCAAAGAAAATCACTTTCTTTTCCCAATCTACTTGACCAATCGGTAGAATAGATGCCAAGAAATTATAGGTTCTTATAAAAGATTTTACACCACTCTTAAATTCAACCTGATCTTCTTCGCTTAGAGCTGTATATCTTTCCACAGACTTATCTACAATGCTATCAATAAAACTTCTTAGGCTGTTTTTTAGAAATAGATCAACTAATCTATCAACTTCATCTTCTTCATAAACATACTTTGCATCAAGCATGGATAATAAATTATGAAGTTTGTTAGGGTCTGTTTCTCCTTCTAACTTTGTTTCCTTATAGTATGGTTGAAAAGCTTCTAATATATGTTCCGGTTCATTTGCAAAATCAATCACGCAAGTATCTATCTTATATTTAGCACTCCTATTAAGTCTTGAGAGAGTTTGTACTGCCTTAACATCATTCAAAACCTTATCCACATACATTGTATGTAAAAGAGGCTCATCATATCCGGTCTGATATTTGTCAGCAACAATCAAAAACTTATATTTATCTTGCTTAAATTTTTCTGGTGTCTCTTTATCAGAAAAACCATTCAAACTTGTTTCTGTTACAATCTTACCTTTATATTCTTTTTCACCAGAAAATGCAACCAAAGCTTCATAACCAGTATTAGAATTTTTTAGTAGATCACTAACTATATGATAGTACTCAATCGCTCTTAAAATACTTTGCGTTATAATCATTGCCTTTGCTTTTCCGTTAATCTTATTCACTGTATTTGCAAGGAAATGATTCACCATGACTTCGCCTTTTTCTCTTATAGGGAATTCTTGACCTTCCACATAATTTCTAATTTTCTTTTGAGCTTTCTTTTTATCGAAATCAGGGTTCTCTTCTATTGTTTTGTAAATCTTATAATAGTTTTCATAATGTGTATAATTTTTTAAAACATCAAGAATAAATCCTTCTTCGATAGCTTGTTTCATGGAGTATAGATCAAATACACTCCCAAACATTTGGATAGTTTTTGCTTTAGGGGTAGCAGTAAAAGCAAAGAAACTTGCATTTTCAGGCATCTTTCTTGCCTCAATCAACTCATTTAGTTTATCTTCTATTTCAAATTCATCCTCATTTCCTAAGCTACCCGATACAGCCATATTTAATGAAGCCGCTGCCCTACCGCTTTGTGATGAATGAGCTTCATCAATTATAATTGCAAAATTTTTACCCTTTAAATCTGTTCCAATTTTCTCAAGTAAATATGGGAATTTCTGAACGGTTGTAATGATAATCTTTTTACCATCAATCAACATATTCTTTAAATCCGTTGAAGAGCCAGCATGTCCAACAACACTCTTTTCATCTATAAATTTTCTGATATTATCGTTGATTTGCTTATCCAAGTTTAATCTATCTGTAACAACTATTACCGAATCAAAAGCTTTTTGGTCTTTATAATCAACTTCAACCAAACGATAGGCAAGCCATGTTATAGAGTTACTCTTGCCACTACCTGCACTGTGTTGAATTAAATATCTATTGCCTACTCCATTTTTCTGAACATCTTCTACAAGTCTCGTAACCACTCTATATTGATGGTATCTAGGGAAAATCAACGTTTCTGTTTTTTTGACTTTATCTACAGAAATATAAGCAAAGTCTCTTATTAGGTTTGTCAATGTTTTCTTTTTCAAAAAAACTTTCCATAAATAATCTGTCATTGTGCCACTATCATTTATAGGATTACCTGAACCACCAACGGTAGTACCTTTATTAAACGGCATAAATCTTGTGTTTTTTCCATCTAATTTTGTTGCAAAAGTAATAAAGTTTTCATCAACTGCAAAATGTGCAATGCACCTTTTAAAACTAAATAAGGTTTCTTTTGAATCTCTGTCATTTTTATATTGCTCTTCGGCATCCTTATATGTCCAACCTGTGCTAGAAGCTCTGCTCTTAAGTTCCATTGTTATAATCGGAAGACCATTTACAAAAATTGCCAAATCAAGTTCTAAGCCTTTATTTTTATCAGAATATGTCAGCTGGTTAGTGACTGAAAAAATATTCATTTTAAATTCATCATAAGAACTTGGTCTTTTAGGATCTAAGGCATGATAAAAAATGATAGTCCCTGAGGATGGATAGCACTTAATACCATTCTTTAAAATAGAAATAATACCATTTTGCCTAATTGAAGTATCCAGCTGTTTATAGAACTTTTCTTTTCCGCTGTCTGTATCAAGCCTTAAGATATCAAATTCATCAGGCTGAGATGTCTTAATAAATTCCAAAAGTCTCTTTTCGTCAAAAGCATATTTCCTATTAAAAGAAATCTTCATTTCATCAGGTTTTATATATACATAGCCCTGACTAGAAACAAGATATTCAATGATATTGTTTTCAAGTTCTGCTTCCATCTTTGTATCTCTAATTCCCATCTTCAATCTCCTCCATTTCATCAAGTTCTTCCACTTCATCATCTAAAGCAGTTACTTTTTCATATTCAGGTATAACAACATTTCTTACATCAATTTTCCCTGTTACTACTTCTGAAATTAGTGATTGTTTGAGATTCATCAATTCTTTAATACCACTTTCCAAAGCATTACTTAAAGAATTGATATTTCCGATAAACTTGTCTAACTTATCAGTTAAGCATATTTGAACTTCTTCATCTGGTATTTGTATTTTAGATGATTTTAATATTTGTTGTGTAATACTATAAACTTTTATTCCTTTAACAGACTCTCTTATTTGCTTTCTCCACTTATTACTTTGGAAGTAGTATGCAAGATATTTAGAGTTAAATTTTAGGCGTGGTTTAGCTACCACAGTATGGTATCCTGCATATACTTTTTGGAAATTATCTTTTAAATAGGTAAAATTACCACATCCTTTTAAATCTTCAGATGTATCAGCAAAAACAAATTCACCTTTTTTTAACTGTGCAAACTTTGAAATGACAATATCCCCTATTTTTTCTAAACCTTTCAGTTTAGGATTATTAGATGAAAAACTAAACATAAAGTCATTATGTATTTCACCATAACTTATACACTTAAATCCAGTTTCTCCCAAATTATCTTTAGTTATACTTAGTCCCTTACCAAAATCAAAAATAGATTTTAAAGGTTGCACTTCACAATCAATTGCTTCAATCTGTGAATCGATATATTTCTGTTTGAATAATTCTAATTCTTTTATCTTCTCTTTTTCTACTTGAATCAATCTATCTATCTCGTTGATTTTCCAATCAAGATAGTTTGCAATTTGTTCTTGTTCATTTATTGGTGGTGTTAATATTTTAAGTGAATTAAAAGTATCTATATTTACAGTTTTTCTCAAACTAGAATAATATGGTTTTAATCCTTTAATAAAGTCTAAATATAGGTAGAAGTAATACATATATTTAGCACAATCTTTTTTTACTGCCATTATATTATAGGCACTTGTAATCATTCCTTCGATTTTTGAAATTCCTATAGTTCTTGGAGTTTCATCGATATCAAACAAACAAAAAACTAAATCTTTTGGATTTACAATAGTATACTTTTCAAAACTTGCAGGAAACTTACCACCATCTTCTAAATTACGTTCTATTACCCCTTTTAGTGAAAGAGAAAGTAGTTTATATTTTTCAAACTGGCTACCTACACTTTTTTTCTTTTCCATAAATATATTTTTATTTCTAATTATTTCCCAATGTTCAGGAATTTCATTTACCCATGGTAGGCTCACACTTTTATACTTATCATACCTATTCATAAAGCCCCTCCAATATAGAGACCATCATTCCATCAGATTGTCTTTCCAACTCTTTAATACGACCTACAATATCTTTTACACTTTTTAATTCTTTAGCTTTGTAAAAATACTTCATAAAGTTAATTTCATATCCAATTTGTGTTTTACTCTCATCTACAAAAGCATCTGCATGATAAGGCAAGACTTCCTTTTTAATAAACTCTTCTATTCCACCTTCAAATGTCATAGGAATGCTTTCTGTATCTCTAAGATCTGGATCTACAATCGCATTTCCTTTTGAGTCTTTTTGGATAACAGCATTCTCTTCTCTAATTATCATATTGCCAAGCAATCCCGTTGAAACGAGCTTACTTAAACTTACACCTTTTATATTTCTCTTTTTTAAATGCTTGTTAAAGTCTTTTTCAAAATCCACATAATCTAGGTACTTTTCATCGCTTTTCATTAATTTCAAGACTTCCAAATATGCTTCAATATTTTCACTCTTTTCAAGTTCTTTGATAGAGGCTGCTGTTCCCTTGATAAAACTATCCTCAAGTATTTTCTTATCTATCTTTCCCGAAAAAGCTCCTATCTTCTTTAGCTCTTCCTCTATTTCTTTTATATTTTCAGCATTGCATAATACAGCTTGTCTTAAAGGTCTTTCTACTACGACCTTATAGTATCCAAACTCATCGTTTGAAAAGATTTTTGAGTACTCATTTTCTTCAAACTTCAGATATTGATTCAATATGAATTCTCTATCAGTTTCTGAAAACTCACAATTTTTCTTACCCATATTCTTTCTAAGTGCCGTCTTGATGCCATTAGCATTAATAAGCTGAATTTTTCCTTTTCTTCTTTCTTCTTTTCTGTTTGATAGAATCCAAATATATGTTGTTATTCCAGTGTTATAAAACATATTTTCAGGCAATTGAATAATAGCTTCAATCAAATCTTTCTCAATAATAAACCTTCTTGCATTACTTGCTCCATTTCCCGCATCACCTGTAAATAGAGCTGAACCATTATGAACCTCAACAATACGAGACCCCATTTCAGTTTCTTTCATCTTAGAAATATTATTAAGCAAGAAAAGCAGCTGCCCATCACTTACATCAGGTATCATTCTAAAATCATCTTGTTCTTTATAATTTCTGATAAAACGTCTATCTATTATGTTTTTCTTTGGATCTTTATCATTTCCACTTCCTAAAATAGCCAAATCTGTTTTCCACGTTTTACCATAAGGAGGATTAGATAACATGAAATCAAAATGTTGCCCTGAAGTTCTATCATCAGAAAGGGTAGAGCCATAGTAAACATTATTAGAGTCTGTGTCTCCGCCTTTGATAAGCAAATCCGCTTTAGAAATTGCATATGTTTCTGGATTTACTTCTTGTCCAATCAAATGAATAGATACTTCCTTATCATTTTCTTTTGCGAATGCTTTTAGTCTTTCTTCTGCAACAGTTCCCATGCCAAGAGTCCCGCAGGCTCCATCATAAATTGAATAAGTACCATTTTTTATTTTATCCATAATTGGATACATAGTAATATCAGCCATTAGCTCAATTACATCACGAGGTGTAAAGTGTTCCCCTGCTTCTTCATTATTTTCTTCATTGAATTTTCTAATTATTTCTTCAAACAAAGTTCCCATGGCATGATTATCTAAGCCTTTTTTGATAATATCTCCACTAGAGTTTTTCTCATCATACGGACTCAAATTAAGTTCACTTGAAGTAAATTTTTCGATAACAGAACCTAAAATACCAGCATCAGTCATTTTTGTTACCTGGTTATTAAAATCGAATTTTTGAAGAATTTCTTTTACATTTTCCGAAAAGCCATTTAAATATTCTTCAAAGTTTTTCTTTAAGTTTTGTCTATTAGTTTCATGTTTTAAGTCTTTTAGGCAAAAATTAGAAGTATTATAAAATGGTAGCCCAACAGCTGTATCCAATGTTTTCGTAACATCCCAGCCCTGTTTTTCTGCCATTTCTTTAACTTTCATTATGTTAGCTTTTTCTGGTTCTATAATAGAATCAAATCTTCTGATTACGGTCATAGGAAGAATTACATCTCTATATTTTCCTCTTACATAAACGTCTCTTAGGCAATCATCCGCAACAGACCAAATAAAACTAATTAATTTATTATATTCAAGTGCATTGTATGTACTTTCCATTACTTATCCTCCTTAAAATCCTTATCTATACAAATTAAATCCCCAATATCTGTTCCAAGTTCTACGCAAATTTTTCCGATAATCGTAAGAGACACCGCATCTCCTCTAACCATTTTTGATATTGTAGTTGGGGAAATACCTGTTTTATCTATTAAATCTTTCTTTTTCATATTTTTATCTATTAACGCTTTCCATAATCCATTGTAGCTAAACTTCATATTCATCTCTCCTTATTCCATAATTATGGAGTTTTTATTCATGATATTTTATCATAAATCTGTATTTTATTCCACAAAAAAATAATCGGTGCAGTCCGAAGACCACACCGACAATTCATTATCTTTCCGCTTCTTTGGAAGCTTCTTTCTTTTTAGCAGGCTTTGATTTTTCTTCCGCCTTAAACTTCCTAATTGCTCCAAGGACAGACTCTTGCTTTTCTTCCTGGCTCTTCATCTGCTCTTTAGCTTTTAAGAGTTTAGAAGCAAATATCCTCACATTCTTATGCTCTTTACCATTATCATCAATGGATTTTCGCTCCTGACCGAAAATCTTTACAAAATCACCTTGCTTAAAGACCTTTGGAATATCGCCTTTTTCACCATAGGCAGAGCAATTTGTATAGTGCTTATTTCCCTCATCGTCCTTTGACACAACGGAGAAATTAACTACCTTAAAGGCTTCTCCATTCTTGTTTTCTCGTTCTACTACCTCGACTTCGCCTACCACATTCCCGACAATGTTTACCAGATCTTTATCTTCTTTCTCAAGGCTCTCATTTTCCTTAATCTTACCGCTTTCACGAAGCTCATCAATCATATAGTCAAACTCATCATTAAGCAGACTCATAAAGTCGTTCTCCATATATTCTGCATAAGACTTATCAAGTACTTCCTTGTCATCAAGACTTTCCTCAAATCTGATCAGAGCTAGGATAAAATTCTCGTAATTCGCATTGTCCTGAGAGTTCCAGCCGTAGTGTTCAAAGCGTCCGTCTCCGTATTCAAGGCCGCCGCTCTGGCTTTCATAGTCACAAATCCATTGTTCAACCAAGCTTTCCGACAAAGGGCCGTC
>FLSB01000947.1_pt1 | contig 18296 bp, 18 predicted proteins | sample 1550551 | NCBI WGS metagenome assembly FLSB01 (sample SAMEA4031774, study PRJEB14383) | metagenome | biome: human; feature: oral; material: saliva | place: Philippines | collected 2014 | reverse complement strand
GGGGACATGATGGCAGATTCCTGCTCCGGTGTCCATTTAACGCCCATTGTCGTCACCTCCTGTCATAGAGCTATCGGTATTAGAACTTTCACAAAAATCAGCGTTAGCCTCAGTCTGTCCAGATGAACCATTGAGGGCATCGCGCATTTTTTCAAGGGCGTTCGCCTCATTTAGAGCGCTCAAATAATTATATTGATTGCGCTCATTATCAAAGCGACACACGGTCTTGTAATCGCAGTAGGAACAAGGAATGGCCTTATTCAACTGATAAGGAGCAATGGGGAATTCACCCTTACCGATGGCAGAACCGGTGTCCGCCATAATCGATTCCGTATAGCGGCACATGATATCAAAGTCGCCGGAGGATTTAACAATTTTTATATCTCCAGAATGGATGGTTCCCTTTCCCGTAATACGAACGGGCACATAAGGTCCCTTGCTCTTATAGGTAAGCAATTTCTCATCCATCTTTTCCAACATGTCGATATCGTCTGTAAAATACCCTTTATTATTAAGAGCCCCATTTGTATCCGCCAAGGCTTTGGCCTCTTCATAGGACACAGGCTCACCCGCTGGCGTTCGTGGATTTTTTACATATGTATACACCACAGCGGCCGGTGTCATCGGTTGATCATGGTGTTTCTTATAAGCCGATTCTAATGCCAAAAGATAAGTCATCAATTGTAATTTTAAACCGTAATAGATTTCTTGTGCATTAACCGATGTACTACCCGATTTATAGTCGATAACCATGCCGTACGTATGACCATCACGATTATATTCATCAATACGGTCAATTTGCCCTACTAAACGTAAATAGCGGTCATCTCCAAGGGATACCTTAATGGAGTCCCATCCATTGGGACGTCCAAAATCCTGTTCTAAATACATCGTATCAAAGGAGGACCTGCTAGACCAATCAACAAGGCGCGATACCGTTTTCTGTAATGTTCTCACAACGCGCTCTTCAATAGCCTTATCATAGGCTGTCTTTTCATCCTCATCATAACGGTTTTCTTCTAATATATCCGCTGCTACGCGGGCACATAATTCTTGTTGTGCCGTTTCGTCTAAATCACGCCATTGCTTATGCTCGGATAATAGTTGCGTTCCCAACCGCTCCAAATTGGCATGTAAAAAGGTACCAATTTCAGGGGCCCCAAAGGAGCGAACCTTGCGAGGCTCTAATTTTAAACCATATTGAGCATAGAATTTAAACGGACATTGACGATATTTTTCAAGGCGCGTTACCGACCCAGACATATAGCCCCGTTTGAGGAACAAACCAGTTACTAACTCCGGCACAATAACAGGTACATCATTATTGTCGCGAATACCACGGCTCACGTCCTCTAAGCGTTGTCTGTAGGCCCCATCATGGCGAGCCCAGTTATAGAGGCCCCACCATAGTGGTGACACAGATACACCGCTAAACAAAGCGCCCCAACGTTCAGATAAGAGGGATAGACTTTGGTATGGACGCCATAAGTATTCATCTTCTGTATCGTCTTGAATGGTGAAAGGAACCTCTATAGGGGACGTACAGAAACCGAGGGATTGTAATCGTTTAATAACGAGGGAACTTTCAAGTCCTTCCCCTTCATCATTGGAGCCTGCATAGGATATGGTTAAATGCTGCTCGGCCCGCGTCATCGCTAAATAGAGAAGGAAATTTTCATTAAACGCCTTCGGCAAGGCGCCTTCCGCAAGAACGAGGCCCGCCTCAGCCAATGCTTCCCGTTCTCTATCCTTGATCAAACCTTCATCGCCCATGTTTTGTGGGAACACACCTTGATTAAGGCCCATCACATAGACCCTAGGCCACGATTGGCTGTACGCCCGTTCTATAGTGGTAATCGCTACGTGATCAAGAGATGGTGGAATCATGGAGTAATGTACATTATCGAGGGCCTCTTCTAAGAGGGCTATCATTTCATCGAGTGTCAATGTTTCCGTATCGGTGAGGACCATCATCTCATCGAGGAATCCAATGACCGCATTATACATTTGCTCGTGACTGGCCTTAGATTCTAAATCGCCATCGCGTTCAGCCTCTATTGACCATTCATAGAGGCGTTGAGGCACTTGTAATTCCTCCAGAACTGTGTAGATGTGTTTACACCATTCTGCCCCTGTATGCGCGTCGCTAGACGTAGCAAAATCAAACCAAGGTATCAAAATATCCATGATGGCCTGTCTCGATTTATTCACGCGCGCATGTCTCGGTGCGTCCGGTTGTTCTTCGTCTGAAAGCCCCGCTACGCGGCGCATATAGGACCAGTTATCTCGTTCCCACTGTAGATGATCAATACCAAATTCGAGCACGTAGTTTTCTAATTCATCTACGGCCTCGCGAGTAAGAGGTGTCAAATCCGTTTTCAATAAACGAAACATGATGTCACGACTATAACTATGCTTAACGATACCAAGCAAATCCGTCATCAATTCTCCGAGCGGATGATTGTTCATAGGTCGTTGACGGTCTCCAAAATGAGGTATTCCATAGCGGGTAAATACCTTTTCCAACGTATCGCCATAGGTTTCGGATTCACGCAGCATAATACATATATCACGATAGCGCGCATTAGGGCTGCTTTCAATATAGGAAAGAATATCACGAGCCACCCAATCCGCTTCGCGTTCTCGATTATAGGCGCTTACAAGCGGTATATGTTCAGCCGTAGTATTGTGCTTACCATGAAAGAAATTTTCCTCTAAAGATTGCAATACAGGTGTCCCTCTATGCCCTGTAAAAGACTGAAAGGACAATTTCGTTCCATATTCCTTATGGAGATTTTCCAAGATTTCAACAGAGCGATTAAAGATGCCATGACGACCTTTATTAGCCAATATACGTTTAGGTTCAGCTGGTAAATCGACGGTAATTACCGATTCTACAGCAAGATCAAAGAGCATATATAACAGCTCAAAGTGAACCGGTGTAAACCAGTGGAATCCATCGACAAAGACATGACAGTTTTCCATCAATGGAGACTGTGGCAATGCATGAACAAGGTCCATGATAGGGTCCCCATCAATTTGCCCATGAAGCTGCAATTCTTCTTCATAGGCCGACATGCATAGTGCTAATTCCCGTAATTTTTTCTGTAATACCCCATTCGATACGCGCTGTGCACCAGATTCTAATTCATCAGGCCCAATGCGAAATGAGCGGAACTCGGAAAATAAACCTTGCAAAACCGATGAAAACTCTGGCCGTTTAGCAGCTTGCGATAACAGGCCTAGTTCGGCCCCTTTGCGTTTCATCACAAGGCTTAGTAACATGGTTCTACCTAACTGAGATATACTTTGCTGCTGAGCCTTTACATTGCCTATCGATTGATATACCTGATAAGCCAATCGGCCAAAGCCAACGACGCGGACCGTCGTAAAACCTCCGTGAGGCATAAATTCCGCAAGTTCCCGTTCCACGCGATAGGTGGCTGGCTCTGGAACGAGCAAAATAATAGGGTCACCTGGACATTCGATGATAACCTGCCGAATACGTTCATATACGGCACGGGTCTTACCGGAACCAGCGCGACCATAATACATGGTAATACTCATACTACCTCCCACAACGATGCTTATATTTAGTAATTCTGCTTATATTTCATCATCCCTAAAATAAAATATATAGCACGGATAATTTATACGACATATAAATATATATACTATTGTACACCATGGAATATCAAAATTGTATTTGACAAATTCTCATTTTTACCTTATTCTGTTTACAAAAATTAAAAAAGTTAAATTTGTTTATATTTTGTTTACATATTGACACTTATCATGTATAATGAAACCTAGATGAAGTGTTATTTGTAAAAATGTGAGATTAGGAGTCTTTATTATGAATACAAAACGAATTGCAACTGCTTTTGCCGTATTGGCAGCAACAACAGTATCTTTCTCTGCTTTCGCGGCATCCATGGATGCTAATGCACGCGCTTATGAACGCGCTGCAGCAGAACAAGCTCAATATCAATACACACCTGCAAACAGTGCCCCTGTTGCACAAGCAAGCTATGTGGCAATGCCTCCACGTCCTAACTATACACCATTACCAGCTGTACCATATACAGCAGGTGATATGAGCCAACAAATGCCTGTTTCTAAAGACTTAGGCGATCCAATCTTTGTGGCTCCACAAACAACAGCTGTAGGCATGCAAATCATGGATCCAATTCCAAGCCCTAATGCACCTCTACAACAATCTGTAGATGCTCCAGCTACACTTACTTTCAGCAAAAGCGGTAGCGGTTATGTATCCACATACAGAAATAACCAATTGAACGCATTTGATGTATTGTTGAACGGCCGTTCTTATACATTCGATTTACCAGCTTATACAAATGGTTACCAAGTAAAAACTGCAAGTTCTTACAACCGTGCTGGTAATGGCATCGCTAATGTATTTACAACAAATGTTATTACAGAAGCAATCGTAAACAACACATCCTTACGCGTTACTGTTAACATGACACAACCTACATCCGTAGCAGCATCCAAATTACGCGCTATGCAACAAACTGGCCAAGTAACATTGGGCGAAGTTTCCACATTGTTCGCTTATAATGAAAGCTATGATGGCGTAAAACAAGCTGCTAACTACGATGTATACAACAATAATGGTCGTTTCATCGTTGTAAAATCCGGCGCAGTAACAGTTCCAAATGGTGCACAACATCCATATGCAACAGCTATGTTCGCAATTACTGATGATACTGTAGCAGCTGTAACGGTTTCTGGTAACAGTGGTGAAACTTATGAGCTTGTGAAAGGTACCGCTTACGCTATTGCAGCTTCTGCACACGCTGCAGCTGACAAAACATCCAAACAAAAATAATTGACCTCCAGTGTACGACTTATGTCGAGCACTACATATAATGAAAAGAGCACATCCTACGGGAACGTGCTCTTTTCTACTATAATCGTGTAAATGTTTCCAATGCCTTATAAGCCATCAAGCGATAGCCTCGCTCATTTGGATGAACCTCTCCTGCAAATACGATTTGACCGATTTGATCGGCTTCATGAAGAACGGTGTAAAAATCGATAGTTCGTAAACCATGTTCTCTTGCATATTCTTGTAAACGACGGTTTACATCCACTACCACATGATTAAGTCCATCCATTTCACTATCGATTTGTGTTTCAAGGCCCATGATAACATGACCCTTTTCACCGGCTATAGTAGCGGCTTTAATGAGTTTGTTATATACGTAGTCGCTATCGCGATTTTGCAAAATATCGTTCGTACCGCACATAATGCATATATATCGGTCATCTTCATAGGACTTGTCGATACACCAGGATTCTAAATAATTGATTAAACCTTGCACAGATAATCCATCAATACCGTGATTTTCCATATGATATGCGGGTAGTGCGGCACTACACAGTTCAACCCAACCGAGACCTTCTCTCACATCATAACCACGGGTGATGCTATCTCCAAAACATATTATTTTCATGAAATCCTCCCTGTACATTAATTCATCTACATTGTAAAATATATATGTATAAAGTACAATATGTTACTCATTTTCATGTATTTTTAAGTACAATATGGTACACTTTTTTCACATGGAGAGGAGAATTATAATGAAATATTTTTTAGCTCTCGTGGGAACCCTATTGTGTACCTCGCAATCGGGATTTGCCATATCACAATATGAAATAGAGCAAAAGCCCACTCAATATCAGCTAGCCTATTCTAGCGATACCGAGCGTATGTATGTCGACCTTAGTTCGATTCATACGAAACAGACTGCTGCTAATTATAAAACGGTACAAGCGCGGCTATTGAGCTTATACACCAAAAATAATGTAATTGCAGACTATGATACAAACTTCACATTTTATAGCCAACAACCTAATGCACCGGTGACGATGACTGCGTGGAAAATATCAAAACCAACATTCTATGCAGAAAATGGGTATCCTATCGATACATTACCGCAGCAACGGTTAGCAAAAGATTACGGTCAACATGTGGCGGCCCAAAACAGCCCATCACAACGCATAGGGGAATTTATCTACAATACGTCTAAAGAGATGGAAAAGATTACCTATACCTATGATAATCCATATATTCCACCGCAAGTATTCCCACCTGTAGTCGATCAACAGACACGGGTCGTATTATTTGGTCTCATGCCTCCTACAGATGCTGTTATTTCTACGCCAATGGATCGCGTTATACCAGCACCTCCTGCACCTCCGACTCATATGCAGCCAAGCTTGCAACCAGGTCATGTAGGTGGACCCAATCCAGATAGCTTAGGTGACCGTGGGCGTTTCTCACCGAATTTAAATGCACTTCAACCTGGTAAATTCCAACCATCTAATCGAAATATTGCTCTTCCAGATCGACAAGGACCTCCTGCAGCACAAGGACTTAGAGATAACAATCCTCGCAATGGTAGAGATCGTAATGATAACGGTCGAAACGGCATCGGTCGTGACGTCAAGTCCCAAAATGGTGCTAGCCGTGACAATGGTAGCCGCAATGGCGGTAATCGTGACGGTAGCAGTCGCAATGGTGGCAGTCATGGAAATGGTGGTCATGGCGGTGGCCAAGGACCTCATTAATGTCAAATCTATAAAAATGTTCAACATACAAAGAAAACCCTCATCTCAAGCGATGAGGGTTTGTTTTATGGCTTTTACAAGGGAAATTTATTTTTTTAGTTTTACAAAGAACAAGGCAACGGCACCGATAACTGGTGCAATAGCAAGGGTCATCAATGCAGATTTATAGCTACCAGTTGCAGTTAGCATACTACCTAAAATCATAGGCGCCAACATAACGCCGATTTGATTGAATAAGTTTACAAAACCTGCCGTAGTACCTCGCAAGTGAGGTTCTGCTGATTGTACAACGAGAGCATTCGTCAACGCACTGTGCATGAATGCGCCAATACCAAGAATTGGACCTGTAATAAAGAGCATATCTGGGTTTGTGGTGCTCGCAAAGAGTATTAAGGCCGGTCCAAATAAGAACATAACGAGTGCTGTTAAATGATTTTTCTTAATCGGCAAAATATCGGATAAAATACCGATGGCTGGCTTTGCAATAAGTGCAGCCAAGCCAAAAGCGGACATAACATGACCTGCATAGATGGCGTTAACACCTAGTTGCTTTACCATGTACAAGTTTGACCATTGAGCCACCGCCCATGTAGCACCGGTAGCGAAAAAGCCGGCAAACGCAAGGCAACGAATATTGCGATTTTTTAATACGTGAAGCAAGTTTTCTTTTATGGATGGCTTGTCCCCTACAGGAACCGCTTCGACATGAGCCTCCGCTTCACGTTGAGCTAGGATTTCAGCACTTGGCTTACGAACTGTAAAGTAGCTAAGTATAAAGATAAGAACTGGCAACATAGCAGTTAAGAGGAATGCATTTTGCCAACCATAATTCGTTGCTACATAAGGGGCATATAAATTTACAGTCGCCACCCCAAGCGATGTACAAGACATGAAAATACCAACGGCTGCGCCACGTTGATTAGGACCAAAGTAATCCCCAATAGCACTCAAGCAAGAGGCTTGTACAGGGCCGGAGACGATACCTAATAAGAAACGCAATACCCATCCATAGGTATAATTATCAATGGTACTCATCAATGCGGTAATGACCGCCATGGCGAGCAAGCTCACCAATATAGTATAACGATAACCGATTCGATCCGCTAAGATACCACCTGGTAATACCATGATGGCATAGCCCATGTAAAAGGCGGATAAATAGGTCGTCCCCATTTGTGGCGTAAAGTTCAATGCTTCATTGACAATCGGCATCAATGACGCCCAAGATAGACGCATAACAAAGCTAATCAAAAACGTTAGCCAAACGCTGACGAGAATTAAAATCTGAGTTCGCGAGAAACCAATTCTACTCATACGAGCTCCTTTCTATAGAAAAATAACATATAGAGCTATCATACTATAAATAGAAATAGTTTTTCAAACATAATGAGTGAATATCTAATACTTTACAAAATTAAGTATCCGATGTACTATAATAATTGACTAAGGAAATGAATAACTAACATTGCTTAACGCAAAAGAAAAAAGACGGTACTGCGAATACCGTCTTTTTTATATGTGCTAGTTACTTGCTGAAGTATCTATCTAGCCACTTGCAAATGTAGTGACAATTAAGGTTATCTATTAATAAAGCGTACAAAAAAGCAGTACTACTAGTCGCCCAACTCAGAATGGCAATAGCCAAGCGGCCGGTCAAATGACCAGTAATACTGCTTTTTATACTATAAGTATAAAATTGAATGGCGGAGATAGTAGGTATTGAACCTATTATACTGATAGTAACTGCCTTTATAATCATGTCTTGTATTTAGGGGGCAAAAAAGGGGGCAAGTATTCTCTTATGCTTTCCGCTTGTTTAACTTCTCTATTACATCATCTTGCATTGATTTTGTAACATGAGTATAGATACTAAGCGTTGTATTAGGGTCATTATGTCCTACACGTTGCATAATTGATTTGAGCGGTACCCCTAATTCTGCTAACATACTAATATGAGTATGTCTAAAAATATGAGTGGTTAAATGTTTCCCCTCTATCTGTACTGCTTTCAATTTCCTATTTAAGAATTGAATATCATAAGGGTTACCACGGCTAGCAGTAAATATATAACCATGGTCTATATATCCCTCGAACCATAAAGACCGCCGTTTATTCTCTAACATGATACTATCAAGAATACTAACCGCCCTATTAGATAAGGAAACATCTCGAACAGAATATATATTTTTAGGTGTTCCCCTTTTAACCTCGCTACTATTTTTATAATCGTACTGAATTGTACCATTGATATTAATAGTAGCGTTTTCTTTATCATAATCACAATACCGCAAGGCCAATAATTCGCCTATGCGTAAACCTGTTAAGCTGATAAACTCAAACAATAAAGAGATACGGCTATCTTCATTTGATAGTTGATATAAAGCATCTTTCAATTCAACCGCATCAAGAAATTTACCTTGCCTTTTAGCTATTTCCATATGGCTGAAAGGTTTTTTCTTTATCTCAATATCATCATAGTCAATCAAGTTAGGTATTAGCCTTTTCCGTCTAGCATGCTTACAGATTGCCCTCATTGTTGTAAAAGTAGCCCTCACATACGAATATGAAAGATTTTCAACATAATAGACCTTATGTAATACATCTTCCAATATAACCGCCGTTAAATCTGCTATGGGTAAACTCTTATCAATGTATGTAAAAATCTTATTTACATATATTGTATGGTTGATATGTGTAGACTTCTTTACAGTAGGTTCCGTATGTTCAAGCCATGACATGGCCACATCATAGAATGTTACTACCTTATTTATATCTAAGTCTTTTACCGCCTGTTTATACTTCCGTTGTAACTCTATTATTGCCTGCTTTCTTGCATGACTACTATTAGAATTAAAAATTACAGATACTTTTCGTATCTCGCCATTAGGTAATTCAATGCGTTCACAATATTTATATCGTGTACCCTTTTTACTTTGTCTTTCTTCTATCCACATAGTACCGCTTAAAAGCTTTACATCGTTTAATTCCTCTTATCTAATAAATAATTATAAATTTCCCATTTATCCCATTTCAATAACGAATTTAATATAGGTTGAGAGGAATAATTTTTCCAATCACTATTAATATTAGGTAACTGTTTAAATATGTTTGTCTTTATACCGTGTAAAATCTTAAATAGAGTAATTTTATATACTTCATCAGAGAACATATCTATAAATTCTTGATAATAAAATAACTCTTCCTCATCAATATCACACTCAAAGAATACACATTTTTTCTCTTCCATTATGCTGATATGTGACATAAATGGAAAAATCTTTTTTTCCTTACCTCTAGCACTAGTAAATAAAATTTCGCCACCTATCAAACATTCAGAATATTTACCTCTATCACATATATCATCTTCACTAATTGTATTTATATTTATCTCGATATCGTAAGGAACATAAACTAATAACTCACTAATTTCAACCCCAAAGTAGTCGCATAAGATATTTATCGTATCAAACTGTATACCATTACCAGTATTATGGAATAATGATGTCAATGTTGTCCTACTTATATTCGTATCATTAGCAAGCTTTGTTATTGTAAGCTCTTCCCTTTTCATTAATTCTGACAATTTTGAATAAATCATATAATCACCTCTTATGGCAATAATACCATTTTGACTATACAATTTTCAATATATTTTCCACTTTGACTAGACATTTATATTAAAAAGCTGTATTATCGAATTATAGATTGTACAATCAAAGCAGAATTTTATATTTATTTTTTCGTTTCACTAGCCAAGAAAGAGGTGTTTTTTTGAAATTTACAATTATTGAACCTGCATTTAAAAAAGCATTATTAGAAAATGGTTATACGTTAACCGAGTTATGTACACGTGCAGGAATATCTTTTACAACACTAAATAAAATTATAAGCAAGCATCAATCTGTTAGAGTTAGCACCTGTAACAAAATAGCCGATGCACTCTCTAAACCTGTTACAGAATTATTTGAATAAAAGGAAGTGAATACATGCAATTAATGGCAACGCAACACTACGGCGGAAATGACTTTTCATTTTATAGTGCTAAACGGAAAGACATTTTCATGACTATTAATGAACTGGCGGTAGGCTTTGGGTATAAAAGCAAGAAAGGTATTGAGGAAATACTAAGACGTAAACCATATCTAAAAGAAAACAAGTACTCTTTCATTTCAAAGGTTCCTGTACGCAATTATGGTACCCCTCAAAGCGTGGGTACCACAAAATCAAAAATACAGTATCAAGAGGTCAGATTATTTACAGAAAGAGGAATATTTGAAATTGGGTGTATATCTCATACCGCAAAAGCTGAACAATTTAGAGATTGGGTGTTCAATCAGTTAAAGAAACTAAGAACCTCGTTTACAAAAGGTATGATAGCCCATAACGGAAGTAAAGATTTACAAAAGATGCTACATGATGCGGTATTCAATAGCCCTATATATAAAGAGAAAACCGAAGATAAAAGGCGGTTAGCTATTACAAACTTTAACAATCTACTTATAAAGACCGCATCAAAAAGCCGTGTTAAATACAAGGAAGATATGACGGCGGAAGAAATTCAGAAATTAGAGTATTTAGAACATAAAACAATAGCCCTATTACATGAGGGTAAATGCTATCAAGAAATTAAATTAGAATTATAAAATGACTAACAATGAAAGAAATTACTAAAGCATTTCATATCAAATCATATAATTACCTCACCTGCTTTAGTAATATTTCATACATTGATACTCACAGATATTCAGTAATAATCACATAAAAAACCACTAAAAACATAGATAATTACTGCATATATCACACTTTAATATTTTTGATTTGCCTAGCCTAATTCATTTCAAATAAGCGTTTTAATCTTGTTAGGTATAATCTATCAAGCCACACACAAAAACGAGCATACAGGCTAAATAAATGAATTTTATTTTTACAGAAAGGATAATTTTTATGAAAACTGGTTTTTCTACTCCTCAAACTGGAACATTCTCACCTATCATGGTTCAACCTAAAGACATTGTAACCATGTTTAGTATTAGTCGGAGTACAGTAACACGGCTTATAGGGAAGATGCTACTTGATGATAAATACAAGAGTTGCGTTACTAGATTAAATAGAAACCTTGTATTAATTGATGTTCAAATGTTTACCGACTACCTCAAAGAGCAAGATTTGAAAGGACTAAAAGCATAATGAAACAAGCAAAACACAATATCACAATTAAACAAAATACAGAAAATAAAATAGTTATCGGTCTTGATGACTGCGGAATTGATGCGGTTATCACCTTTGATAGTAAATTCAATTACAAAACATCAGAAAATATCACAGATGTTAAATGTTATTTAGAACCAACTAACAACGAGGAGAATTAAAATGAGTAACAATATGAAAGATTTAATGACTGATAAAGTACATTTTGAAATATGTCAAATTGGAAGAGATTACATTGATAAATTCGAAAACGGAAGATTAGATATATATGAAATGGTAGCTATTCTGAGTTTAAAACTTTTTGATAAAGGTGTTGAATGTATGGCGGAATATATGGAACAAAAACAATGAGTACACAAATAAAAAAGCCCATGATGCGGTAACATCACAGGCTAAAAGAAAGGTTATGTCTAGGCTAATAGAACCACCTTTCTTTTATATTAGCATACATTCTATTTCTAGTGAATACAAAGAGAGGTGATTATATGGGGTTATCCGATGTCGATACTGCATACGAACAAGCTATAAATGAATATAATAAGAAAAAACAAATGGGCGAGGATTGCAATTTTGATGAAATACACAATAGAATACGAGTATTATATAAACTCGCACCTTTAGAAAGCAACGAACCCAATAACGAAGAACCTATAGACCCTATCAACGATAAACAACATTATTTTTGGGTAAAATTGCATCATGATTTTTTTGATACATTAATAATCAAAAAGCTACGAATAAAAGAAAAAGGCGATACTCTCGCCCTCTTATATCAAAGAGTTATCTTATTAAGTCTTAAACATAATGGATATATCTGTTATGAGGGTATGGGGGATGATATTACCGAAGAAATATCTATTGCAACTGGTGAAAACATCGATGATTGTAGAACATTAATTGATTTCCTAGTAGATAATAACCAAGCTACCCTATCAGATGACAAAACCTATATTTATATTCATGGCTACGAAGATTGTACAGGTGCTGACAAACCAAAAACACGCATGAAACACTCACGCATAAGGAATAAACAACAAAAGCAAAATAACCAGTTAAGCTAGATAATTACTGACTTACTCTATTACTCCCCTCTCTTATTTGTTACAAAACGTAACGATGTAGTTACGTTACAGTTACGAAAAGTAACGAAAGCGTTATAGAATAAGAATAAGAATAGAGTAGAATAGAATAAATCAGAATAAAAAAAAGAAAAGAAAAAAATTAAAATAAAAAAAAGAACAAGAGAAAGAGGGAGAGATAGAGGGGAGATTATAAGAGGGGAGAAAAACGGCGAGCGTTTCACCTCGCCTTTTCTATTTTTAGGAACTAATACAATTCATGATATTTAGAATATTAATTATCAAGCATTGCCTATTTATCAGTGATTAAACAGTGAGCATATTTAGAACAAACCACGAGCGAACAACGAGAATTTACTGAACTATGTATACCAAATGGCAACCACGTATACAATATGGATACAATGCGTATACATGTATTGATGATAAGGTAGGAATGAATGAACGCAAGCGATTATAGAACATATAGAGATGAGCAAGTTATACGAAAGGAATTGAATAAGCCTAAGACCGCTAAAAAAAGCCGTACCAGTAACTACTCATATACGGCCACTCAATCACCTAAAGCCATAATAACTACCAAAGAGCAGGCCATAAAAGATACTTTGTTAAGTTATAAGCGACTTAATAACAAGTATCTTGAATTGAATGAAATGATTAATCACTATACCCCTACTGCTAATATTGCCAAATATGGCGGTATAGCATCACGCACCAACAAGAAACACGATATATCAGATGAAATAGTTAAGCATGAAAAGATAGCTATACAACTTATCAATACATCTATGATGCGGTTACATATTAAAGACTGCTTGTACAGTACTACCGCCCTAACCCATTCAGAAATTCTATACTTGATAAATGCTTATGTAGACGAAAGAGAAAAAATCAGTTATGCTAAATCTAGGCGGATAATTAAAAAGATTGTTAGTCTTAATATAGAAATTCCAACAATCGAACGAGTAAATAATTATCTAAACGAGAAATACAAGGATAACCCATGACTATATAAGCGTATCTATTTTGATTAAACATACAGTATAAATAGTGTAAACCAATCAAGATATACACTTTTTAAAAGCCAATTATACATGACTTATAGTAATAATCTATAAAGCCAGTAATGATGCTGTTTTTATTAAAAATAACTTCCGTTTTTACTTCCACTAATGATATGTTATCGGAAGTAATTATTTTCCTATGACTGAAAAGCATGAACTATCAATGAGAATGAATGAGTATCTAATACTTTAACAAATTAAGTATATGTACTATAATAATTAACTAAGGAAATGAATAACTAACATTGCTTAACGCAAAAGAAAAAGGCGGTACTACTGATACTGCCTTTTTTATATATTAGATGCTTTCAACAAAACACAACATTTCAGATACCCTAAAAACTAATAAACCGAATACCCTAAAAAAGAGCTAATGAAAACTAAGGTTTACTATTAATAGAATGTAATAGCGTTACAAACCTGTTACATCAATGTTACATTACTGTTACGTCAAAACATACCGCATTAAGCTGTTAAGAAAAGTTAAGGTTATCTATTAATAAAGCGTACAAAAAAGCAGTACTACTAGTCCCCCAACGCAGAGTGGCAATAGCCAAGCGGTCGGTCAAATGACTAGTAATACTGCTTTTGATACTATAAGTATAAAAGATATGGTAAACATCGTCAATAATAGAATCTATAGCTAATTTCATACAAAGCTATTAAACATATATTAACATTTGTTAACATACTCTAATATATAATAAGAACCCTCTACCGATTAGATAAAGGGTTCTCTATAGTACTATACAAGGAACGGGCTCCAATTGCCTTACCAAGTATAGTACTATATCAAAAGAAACGAGCAACAGGCAACAAATGGCCCAACTGGTCTCTAAAGATTTATATTATACGAATAGTATAGCACAAGTACGAGATTAAAGCTATATATAAAACCCTCTAGGCGATAACCTAAAGGGCTTTTTAGAGATGATTATATGATTTTGAAAACATTATATTTACTGCTTTCCCCTCTATTCTACCACATAAATTTTAGGGGGCAAAAAAGGGGGCAAATTATACTTAACTTATAGACTACTTATGAATATCTAAGAGTATCAATAAAGCAGTTATTATCTAGTTTTATTTACTCTTTCATATTCTTTAATAGTCATTGAAATTCATAAAATTGAATGGCGGAGAGGGTGGGATTCGAACCCACGGCCCCTTGCGGAGTCACTGGTTTTCAAGACCAGCTCCTTAAACCACTCGGACACCTCTCCATAATGGTATATTATAGCAGATTTCTATTACATCGTGCAACAATTGAATAGAGATAGTATAAGATATATATCACATAGAACTACTTATACTAAAAATGAAAAGCTGGCCTCAGGCCAGCTTTCAGTATGTCTATTACAATTAGTATCTTAGAAAAGATCCTTTTTCCACATGCCTATAATAGCCACAATGGAACAGGCTACGGAGATGCCTACTACCTCGAAGAAACCATTTTCATCGTTTTGGAATGGCAACGGCACGTTGGTCCCCCACAAGCTAAAGATGATGGTCGGTACGGCCAAGGTAATCGTCAAGGCGGCCAACATTTTCATAACCATGTTAAGGTTATTTGAAATGATGGATGTAAAGGCGTTCATCATGTTCATCAAGATATTAGAATACATTTCAACCATTTCGATGGCCTGTTTATTCTCGATGATAACGTCCTCCAATAGATCCTCATCTTCTTCGTACATCTTGAGAAGATGTTTGTAGGAACTATGGCCACGCAAGCGCAAAAGCCGTTCCATAACGGTACCGTTCGTACGCAAGGCGGACGTAAAGTATGTCATGGATTTCTGTAATTCCAACAATTGGAAGAAGTCCTTGTTCTTTGTAGTATGACGCAATTGAACTTCGATATCGTCGGTACGACGGTTGATTTGTTGCAAGTAACGCAAGAACATGGTCGCTGTGCGATATAGAATTTGGAACAAGAACCGTGTCTTTTTATACGTATAGAACGTAGAAATCTGATTGGAAATAAATGGATAGAGCACTTCAGATTCTTCTAAACAGATGGTGATAAAGAAGTCTGGCGTCAAAAAGATACCGAGCGGTACTGTATCATACATATCATTGCCGCGAACAACAGGAATGTTGATAACAACAAAGATGTAATTGTCCTCTAACTCCACGTGAGAACGTTCTTCCATATCGAGGGCGGTCTTTAATACGTCTGTAGGAATTTCCGTCAGAATATTGATAAGGGATAACTCATCGGGGTCTGGGTTCACCAAATTTACCCATGAACCTTTTGTGGCATCTGATACCGTGTAATCGGCTACTAATTCTTCTTCTATGTGCTTGTACACCGTAATCATGTTATCCCTCCTTCCGAGCGAAAATACTGTATCTCATCTTTAAAATTATATACTATTTAGGTGTACTATTCAATTCTCTTGTGAAAGTTTTACATAGAAAAACTGCTCCTCATTGCCTAATACAATGTAGGAGCAGTTTATTATCTATCAGTATTATTTTCTACTCAAGATGCGGACAGAGTTTAAGATACAAAGGATGGATACGCCTGTATCGCCAAATACAGCCCACCACATGGATGCATAGCCTAAGATGCCAAGCAACATGATAAGGATTTTAACAGCAATGGCGAATACAACGTTTTGCCAAGCCACGCGCAATGTTGATTTGGACAAATCAAGAATATGTGCAATAGCGGTCAAAGATGGACGCATGAACACAACGTCGGCCGCTTCGATAGCCGCATCAGCGCCGCTACCCATCGCACCACCTACGTCAGCACCAGCAAGAACTGGCGCATCATTAATGCCATCGCCTACAAACATAGTAGGACCATATTCAGAGCGAATATCTCGAACAACGGACAATTTATCTTGAGGCAATAGTTGAGCACGTACTGCGCTTACACCCGTTTCTTTGGCGATATAGTTAGCGCTTGCTTCAGCATCACCCGTAAGCATAACAGTTTTAATATCTTGACGATTAAGATCAGCAATCGCTTCAGCAGAATCTGGACGAGCTTCATCGGCGATGATAATACGGCCAAGGTATGTATTACCTTCGGCTACAAGAACTTCTGTACCGTATTCAGCAGGTTCTGTTGGATAGCCTTGTACATCATAGCGTTCCATAAGACGACGGTTACCAACAAGTACTTGTTGACCATCTGCCATACCTACCATGCCTTCGCCAGCTAATTCCTGAACGAAATCGGAAGGTTCCACTGTAAGGCCTTGATCTTTTGCTTCAGAAACAATGCTTGTTGCTATTGGATGTGTAGATACAGCTTCGATAGCTGCCGCCATGGATAATAATTGACCAGAACTTACATGAGATCCTACAGTTTCTACGCTGTGAACTTTGAACTCACCAGATGTGATAGTACCAGTTTTATCAAGAGCTACTGCTTTCACATTAGCCAATGCTTCGATAACACGACCACCTTTAAGCAAGATGCCATGTTTGGATGCGTTACCAATACCGGAGAAGAATGCAAGTGGCACGCTTAGTACCAATGCACATGGGCAAGAAATAACGAGGAATGTTAAGGCTGTGTAGATCCATTTATGCCATTCGCCAGTAATGAGGGATGGAATAATCGCAACAGCAAGGGCAAGGGCTACTACGATTGGAGTATATACACGAGCAAAGCGCGTAATGAATTTATCGATTTTAGGTTTCGATGCAGCCGCATTTTCAACAGCATCAAGAATTTTAGTAACCATGGATTCTTCTAGAACCTTATCAACGCGCATCGTAATACGGCCAGTTTCATTGATACAGCCAGACATCAATTGTGTACCTGGTTCTGCGCGAACAGGTACTGGTTCGCCGGTTACAGGAGCCGTATTGACGCGAGTTTCACCTTCAAGAATCGTACCGTCTAGAGGAATCAAATCGCCAGGACGAACTTCAATAGTCCAGCCCACCTCAACCTTTTCAGGAGCCATAACTACGATTTCGCCACCGCAGCATGTATCTATGACGCGCACCTCTTGAGGACGCATATCAACAGCGTTCATGATTTCTGTACGGCTACGATCTGTTGCTTTTTCTTCAAAGAATTCACCGATACGGTAGAATAAAATAACACCAACCGCTTCAGGCAATGCATCGATAGCGATGGCACCCAATGTAGCGATGGACATCAAAAAGTTTTCATCAAATATTTCACCCTTTAAGATATTACGCGCTGCAGTACGCAATACTGGGAAGGCAAGTAATACATAAGCCACATAGTAAATTGGAGTTTCAATGCTCTCTGGCAATCCGATGGATGGTACAAAGGAAGTCAATGCTTCATAGATCATAAATAATAGACCTACTACGATAACTGCAATTGTTACAGCGTCATTGTCCTGAT
>FLSB01011003.1_pt1 | contig 18456 bp, 25 predicted proteins | sample 1550551 | NCBI WGS metagenome assembly FLSB01 (sample SAMEA4031774, study PRJEB14383) | metagenome | biome: human; feature: oral; material: saliva | place: Philippines | collected 2014 | reverse complement strand
TTGTTTTTAGTTTAGAAAGGTGAAAAATGGAAAAATCATATAAAGTCAGAATGTATCTCATCAATAAAAATGATGGTAATATAGATTACAGTCTTTACACCAAAAAAATGCTCATTGATAAACTCAATTCCATTACTAATTCAAATTTTGCAAAATTAAACGAGGCTATTGATAATCTAAAAAAATATCACAATTTAGATAAATGGTCTATTGTCGAAACATATATTGAAATCTCAAACGATGATATTATCGGTAACCTCAAACCCGATAACAGTTTCACAGACACATTAGAACTTGGAAAATTTAAAGATGTTATTGATTCAGATAGTTATATTATTAGAGAATTTTCAACATTAAATAACAATCAAAAACTAATCATCTGTAAATTTCTTGAAAAACATCATACACTTTTAGAAGAATTAAATATTCAACTCCAATTTACACCAGATATTGTAAAACAACGATATATCGATATTGTTGAAGACTCTGTGTATGAATTATTTTTATCAATTGATAAAGATGAAATGAATTTCATAACTCAACGAATGGAAATTTTTAACAACATTGAAATTGAAAAATTAATGAAATTTTTAAATAAAACCGTTGAAAATTTCACTGTCAAACAATTATTATCTAAAGAAGAAGAATTCATTGATCCAATTTCAAATGGATTTTGGGAAAAAATCATTGAAGAAAATAATAAAGAAGAAAAGGAACTAACAAATGACTAATCCATACACACGTCTAAACAAACACTTTGATGACTTTGCTGACGAAATCATGTCTCAATTCAACCTTATGGTTGAATCAGGAAACCCATTGGTTCGAGTAAGTCCAAAAGATAGTTTGTTTACAACTTACCTAGAAAACATCAAACCTGAAGATAACCCAATTTTCCGTGAACGTCGTTATTTTGATGGTAATTATGACCACAACTTCATTCGACGTGTTGGTAATCTAGCTATGATCACACCTGAATACAAGTTGGTCAGCCTTTGGGATTTCGATAGCCATACTCTATTTGAAAACGCACGCAAAGCTATGTCAGAATCTATTCATGATGGTCAAATCGTAGATATTTATCTTGAAAAAGAGTCTGTCGCAGGTCATAAACCAAACAAAGATAATGAGAACCCAGACATCATTTGGGAGCATTACTATGTTGAGCTACCTAACAAACTCGTAAACACACGAAATATTGATACGAAAAAACACGAAGCTCGTGACGCTCATGACGTTTTAAAACGTACCGTACAAGAAGTCAACATTGATGATTTGAACACAATTATTGACCTCATTAAAGAAAACAATCTTTATCGAGGACAAGAATTCTTATCTAACCTACAAAAATGGGTAGAATTAAAACAAGAGTATGACAAAAATCCATCAGAAGAATATCTTTGGTTCAAAGCTATTCAACATGGACGTTCCATTGGATACCGAAGCTCAGTAATTGGAACACTTATTTCTGATCTGTATGACGGTATTGAATTGGAAAAAGCTATCCATTCATACGAATCTAAAGTAGCACCTCATAATTACAAACGTCCAAAATCAATCGTCACAACAAAAATGGTTGAAGAAGCTAAAGAAACTTTAGAAAAACTAGGTTTCTTAGATAGTATCTATCGACGTCCTGCTAAATTGACAGATATCCCTGCTGATAAAATTTTATTCACATCTCAAGAACAAAAAGCTTTCAATGTATTTGATGATATGACAAAAGATTCAAAAGCATCAACTAAAAAATCTAAAATTGAAGATGCCAAAGAGATGTCTATTCATGAGCTATTAAACGAACTGAAAGATTTACAAAAAGTTGAATTGTTACCAACACATTCACTTCAAGCAAATCAAATCGTTCTAACTGAAGCTCTTAATCAAGACGCACCATCACCATTCCTATGGTCTAACACCTTATCTTGGGCTTACATCAACTCAGACACAGCTGATGCAGTCACATTGCGTGTCAAAAATGCAGGTGGTAACGTTGACGGTGATGTCCGTGTATCTCTATCATGGGACAACAAAGATGACTTAGACCTATCCGTATACAAAGATAATGATGAATATGATTGCATCTATTATGGTCGTCGTCGAGAACTAGGTGGTGAACTTGATGTTGATGCAAATGCTCACTCAATTGTAGATGAACCTGTCGAAAACATTTTCTGGAAATCAATCAACAATCTAGCAAATGGAAAATATACTGTTAAAGTTAACAACTTCAACAAACGTACTAATGAAAATCAAGGTTTCACACTACAATTTGCTACAACTGAAGGAATTCAAACTTTCACCTATCCTGACAATGATGTAAATCACAAACCTTTCTTGGTATTTGAAAAAGAAAACCATAAGGTCAAACTAATTCAAATTAGTGAAGAACTTCAAAGTCAAGGTAATACTGTATCAGGTGATAAATTCATTGAAGTTAAGAATGTACTCATGTCACCAAACACTTGGGAACAAGAAGTTGGTAACAAACATTTTATTCTTCTAACAGATGATGTTGAAGTGAATGAACCCGTTCGTGGATTTTTCAACGAACAATTGAACTCTAAACTATCACCACATCGTAAGGTTACAGAAATTCTAGGTTCAAAATTAAAGATTCAAGCATCTGACTTCGAAGCAACTGATGTTGCCAAAGGATATGGTTTCTCAGAAACAATGGATGCTAACCTCATCCTACGTCTCACTTACGCAAATGGACGAAAAGAACTTGTCCATGTCTCAATTAAATAATCAATTAAATTAATAAAAAGGAAGGTATTTTACCATGGAACTTACAACTACTACTATTTTCACTGCACTTGAACAAAAATGGCGTTTCCCATCTAAGCGTGGACCATTGACAATTGAAGATCTATTTGATCTTCCACTTACAAAAAACAACGGTCTCAACCTAGATACTGTTGCTATTGAAATTAATAAACAACTTCAAGAAAAACAAGGTTCAACTAGCTTTGTTGAATCAACAGTTGAAAAATCAGCTGAAATCAACAAACTTGACACTATGCTTGAAATTGTGAAAACAATCATCAAACAACGTCAAGAACAAAATAAAGCTAATCTTCAAAAGGCTGAAATTGCATCTAAACGTCAACATCTTCAAAAATTGATTGACCAAAAACAAAACGAAGCTCTTGCATCACTTTCAATTGAACAACTTCAAGAACAACTCGACGCACTTAAATAAGCTCTTCAAGACGGTTACCATTCGGTAGCCGTTTTCATAGAACTTATTTTTTATAAAGGAGAAAAAACCATGACACAAGACTTAAAACGCTTGATTAAACAAAACAATTTGAACTACGAATTTTATAACCAATTAATTGAAAATTCAACAACGGAAGAAGAATTGTTAGAAAACAAAACAAAAAGAAAACAATTCATTAAAGACTACGCTCAATCCCTAAATGACTACATTTGGGAACAACTTCCAAATCTAACAGCCAGAGAATGTGTTATTTTTGACCTCGTACCATATACAATCTGGAACGAAATGTCTGAGAAATACACCACTATCATTGATAAAATCAAAGAATTACACGTCTAAAAGGGGGTATAAATGATTGCTAGACTATTATTTATTTTATACAAACAAGAAGACCATGTTGTTCCAAAATACTATTATACCATTTTGAGAATAATCTTTTGTTTTTCTTACTTCATTGCAATTTGTATTTTATCATTCGCAACAGAAAAAGATTTTAAACTTAATCTAATCGAAATCATTTTACTAATTTTAACCACTATTATAATTCCAGCTGACCTCTTAGACCATACTGGTCGTGAAGAAGACATTTTGTTGAAAAATCTAGAATACACATTTATCAGCAAATTATCTCAACCAAGAATTGTATACAATGCGTCTAACAATCTTGAATTTCGCACTTACCATGATATTGCGTCATCAAAATCAGTATCTACAATGATTTCTTGTACACTCGAACAAGTTCAAGAAACCAAAAATTTCAAAGTGTTAAAATTAAACAAAAAATATAATATCTACGATACCTATTATATGGGTCAAAATCATATCGATGATGCTACAAAAAAGGTATACGAAATTGACAAAATTGAAGTATATGATGCAAAAGTGAAAACGACTGTTTTCAAAAGAAAGACTGTGAAAACAGTTAAAATGATTGATTTTTATTGGAAAGGAAAAGATAGATGATGATTGAATTTAACTTCGAATACCGCGGATTTTACATCGAAGGGATGCCTTTCGACCAAACCGAAAACGGTCACCCAGAAGATGGTATCACTTATACTTCTTATGTTTATTTCTCAAAACAAGAGTATGACGATCTTGAAGATTACATCTTCGACCTTTGTGAATCATACGATAGTCCTGAAGAATTAAAAGAAGACATCCCTAAAAAGATTGATAAGTATATCAAAAAACATAAATTGAAACGATAAGGATAGAATCATGTCACAACAAAATTTGAAACAAAAATTAAAAGAAATCCAAGAACAAAAACAAGAGATTCAAACTAAAAAAGAATTGCTTGAAAAATTGGAAAAAGAACTTGTTGAAACTGAAAAATTGTACCAAGAATCTTTAGAACAAGAAATTCAAAAACAAGAAAATACTACTGAATTAAGTAAATTTATTGACTCTAAAATTGCTGAATTTGAAGAAAAGGCAAAAGAATTGAACCTCACAAAACTCAAATTCACACACAATAAGGATCAACGATCTCTAAAATTCGTTTATATCAATCAAAATAATAATGAAGAATCAATATTTTATATACACGATTATAGTTATGACGCAATTAAACTAGAAATAAAGAATATGTTAGATTTCCATATAAAAAACATTGAAATCTACAATCAATTGATCAATGAGTTACCTGAAGATTTCTTTAGTTATGTCAATTTTTATTATGATAAAGAACAAATTTCACTAACTACAGAATCATTTTCACATTCCATCACACCATCAACAGAGCCAAACCATTTCAAAATCAATTCATGGATTTTGATTTTTGATGTTAAATCATTCATCGTGAAACTTGAAAATAATTTTGAATTAGATGCAGATTTACTAAAAAATTATGATAACAATGAAATCAATTTCGAACTATCAAGAACCTCCATCGTCCAATTAAAAGACATTGCAAAGCAAATCAATCAAGACATGAAAGATTTGGACTATCAATTGAATAATAATTTAAAAATTGAATATCTATAAGGAGAAATATTATGTCAAACTTTAATAAATGGAATCGAGACGAAAACTTCGATTCAGATAAATTAAATGTTGTCTTATTTGTTTCCAGAAACAAAGACAACAAACACCTTGATAATTTCACTGAAAGACGAAACGCTTTTACTACTACTCGTGACTTTGAAGATGTCAAACATCAATTCAAAGCTTTCGTTGAAGCTGGTCAGCCTGGTGAATTTGCAAGAATGTATACATCCGTTAACCCAAGGTCTAACTCAAAAACATTCAAAGCATTGCAACACAAAATGCTAGACAATGAATTTAATTTATCATCATTACCTCAACGAGTTGCTGCTCTTGCAGCAAGAAAAGAAAATGCTTATAATGATAAACAAAAATGGTTATTTGACTTCGACCCAGTTAAAGGTCAAGATACTGAAAAATTAGTTTACAAGTTTGTCGAAGACCTACTTCTCGCTCACGAAAATACCCAAACTAAAAAAGATCAAAAACGACCACAAATGTCTGTCAAACTCCATAAAACACCAAATGGTTATGGCGTAGTTGTTGACCAACGTTTTGATACACGCCAATTATTGCAAGATTACCCAAACGTTGAATTGAAACGTGACGACCTATTGTGTTACGCATGGGATACAAAAAAATGATGAATTTAGAACAAAAATTAGAATTTTACATAAAAGTTTCTAAGAATGCCCTTCACTTTAGTAAAGGGATGAATTAGACATGGTTTGATTTACATTGTTTGTGATTGTTTTGCTTCTACACTATTTTTCATTTGGTCTTTAATATATTGTTCAACAATATCTTTACTAACGTTACCAATTGTGCTCATAAAGAATGTATTAGACCATAGGTGACCTTTCCATAGCTTTTTACGGTCATTTGGAAAAGCTTTAAACCATTCACGAGCACTTGAACCTTTGAACGATTTTACAACATCGGATGCTGCAAACTTTGGTGGAAATGTAATCAATAAATGGACATGATCTGACATCACTTCCATGGATTGAATGGTTACACCCTTATAATCAGCGATAGATTGTAAGATTGTTTTTAATTTGTCTTTTAATTCAGTTGTAGTGAACATTTGTTTACGGTATTTCGTAACAAATACTAAATGGTAGTTCATGTCAGTGACACTTGTTCTTGCATTTATTAACATAATTGATTTCCTTTTTTCTTAAAAATTCTATACTTAATTATAGCATTATTTTGGAATATATGCTATAATTAACTTAGATAATAAATTAGAAAGGAGTGGATTTATGGCAACTGTTTTAAAAGGTGTTAAACTTCGTTTGTATCCAAATAAAGAACAAGAAATTGCTTTAAGACAAATGTGTGGTAATGATCGTTTTTTGTGGAACAAGTTGAACGATATGTTAAAAAGTCGTTATAAAAATAACAAACATTTGTACAATGGTGATAAATCAAAAGAAGCTAAGAAAAAACGTAGACACGTGATGCTTAGTGCTTATGATATGGATAGTTTATTACCATTAATGAAGCAAGAGTATCCTTTTTTGGAATATAGTGATTCATCGGCTTTACAGGTTGTAACTTCAAATTTGAGTAAAGCTTATTCGAATTTTTTCAAAGATTCTAAACAATTTGGATTACCTAAGTTTAAAAAACGTGGTGTTTGCAAATTAAGTTACACTGGTAAATCATCAGGTATAGCTGTTTTAAAGAAACGTTATTTAAAATTACCTAAAATAGGTTGTATTAAGACGTCTAAAACGGGTTGTTTGAAAGACGTTAAGATTAAACGTTATACCATTGAACAAGATTCAACGAATCGTTGGTATATTAGTTTTCAAGTTGAGACAGTTGTTAATGAATTTGAAAAAACGAATAAAACAGTTGGTTTAGATTTAGGTTTGACTGATATGGTTATCGGTTCAGATGGTTTCAAGTCAGGTCGTTTTTTAGTGACTGAATTAGAAAATGAAATTAAATCTAAACAAAAAGTTTATTCAAAACGTAGACATTATGCAAAAGTTAAAATCGCTATGGATAAAAACATGAAAGTTATAAATCCACGAACTCTCTTAGATTTTATAAATGTTGAAAAAGCTCGTGTGACGAAAGCCAAGTCACAAAAGCGTTTAACAAATAAGAGAAAAGACTTTCTACATAAATTGTCTACTAACCTTGTTAAAACTTATGATATTATCGTCATTGAAGATTTGAAATCTAAGAACATGATGAAAAATCATAAGTTAGCTAAAGCAATTGGAAATGCTTCATGGTACGAATTTCGTACTATGTTGGAATACAAATGTAAATGGTATGGTAAACAATTGATTATTGTCCCACCACATTATACTAGTCAAGAATGTTCAAACTGTCAACACAATAGTGGTAAGAAGACGTTAGACATTCGTGAATGGACTTGTGAAAACTGTGGTGTTTATCACGACCGTGATATCAATGCTGCTAAAAACATTTTAACAAAGGGTTTGAAAACGTTACAAACAATGTAAATAATAAAATAATAGGTTAGGAACTAGCCTTGGTAAATAGCTTAACCACTGGTTTATGAAATTTTAAATTTTATTTACTAAGTTAGGTGTTCCCAGAAACCACCTATTTTAATAGGTGTGTAGTTCATGAAAAAATGGATTTATTAATGACATTCTCAACAATTGAAAATTATCCATATCTGAAGGAGTTCAAATAATATATTTAACCCAATTGGCACCAAAAATGGTGCCGATTTTTTTTATAGAAAAATCTAAAACCAAAAGATTTAAAAATAAAATTTTTCTAATTGAAAGGAAAATAAAATGCCAAAACCAAATTTAAACATGATAAAACAAGAATTAAATATTCCAAAATTGGAACCATTAACTCAATCTAAATATTGCCAAATCAAAAAAATAATCAAAAATGCTGAAACACTAGGTTATGTTCACCACTATTTCGACCAAGAACAAGAAGTATGGTTTGACCCTGAATTTGAAGGCGCTGGATTTTTATGGTGTTCCAAAAAAGCTAAAATCATTGATATCAAAACTATTTTGAAACAACAAATTTTGACACAATTGACTTACTACAAAAAACATGCTTTCTATTATATGGACGATGAAAGAATTGAAATTATTCCAATTCACAATTTACCTTATTATCGAGAACACCACAGTCTTACCATTTGGTTTGAAGATGACTTTCAATAAGGTTTGACATTAAAGTCTTTTCGTGATATTATAAATTATAATATTAACAAAAAGAAAGGGCAAAAATCATGAAAGCTCGTTACCAAATCAAAGAAGACGCAAAAAGATTGATTAAAACTTATAACCTCTGGTTAACTATTGGTTTAGTACAGACCTTTTTATCTATCATCACATTGTCAATCTATGTCACAAGCAATCCATTCAATCACAATGGTTCATTTGGATTTGTATACACCATTCCATCATTATTGAGTGCCTTGTTCCAACTATGTATTAATTTATATTTACAAAATGTAGTTGAAAATAAAAAAGATATCCGTCCAGGTTTCATCAATCAATTAAATGATATCTTTAACAGTTTGACTCTTAAAACATTCTTAACAGATTTGATTTCAAATCTCTTTCTCATTGCTTGGGCTTTGATTCCATTAGCAGGTATTTTCATTTCAATTGTTAAGAACTATTCATACGGTTTATCAATCTACATTGCCAACAATCAAAAAGATAATGATTACACAGCTTATATCACAAGTAGCCGTCACAAAATGGACGGTCACAAGATGGATTGGTTCATTCAACATTTAAGCTTCATCGGATGGACTTTAGTCACTATCATCACAGGTGGTTTAGCTAATCTATACGTCTACCCATACATTACAGCAGCTGATGTAATTTTTGCTAACCAAGTTTTAGACGAAAAGAAAGGTCATTAACATGTCATTCTTAGACAAATATATCAAAAAACGTTCTGAAAAAAGTCCTAATTTTGCAAAAGAATACCAAAATCAAGGACAACTTTTAGAAACTCAATTACAAAAATACTTAAACACGAAATAAACCATGTTAATTAACATGGTTTTCTTAATTGAAAGGAAAAAATAAATGCGATTCGAAAAAATGACAATTTCAGAATTTATTGAAAAACTAAAAGAACTATCAAAAAAACACAAATTTAGCACGAATCTCAGTCTTGCTTTAACCCAAAACAAAATTCTCTTACATTTATCTACATTAGAATTAAGAATGACAGATATTGATGATCATAAAGACCTCAAATTCGATACAGTGAAAGAACTCCAAAATGATATCGATGAGTTATTCACAGAGGAACTTCATGCACATGAAGGTTCATCTTACGTCACAGCGATCATTCCTGATGCCATCGTTGAACCTGACCCTTGGGAAGATTATGAAAATTATTACGATTATGATTTGTTTGACAGGTTCTATAATGAAAAATCAAAAGATTCACTCACTATTGAACAAAATTTTGACGACAAAAAATCCAATATTGAATACTTAACACTAAAAATAAACAATGGTGATGCTAAACTCCAAACTTACAACGAAGCTAAAATTTATCAATTCCAATACAATATGGAAATTGTTGATACTTTAAATAAAATCATGGAGAACCCATACCAATTCGTATCAACTTCAGAATTAGAAGATGACGCTGATAAATTATTTAATAACATCAATACGATTTACAAAAAACAATCTGAGATGAATATTGATATCAATAAAAGTCAAATTGTTACACATAAAACATTGACTTTCAATTATATTGAAAAAACTTATCAAGGTCAATTAACAGGTATTGTTTATAACACATTCTACGTTTGTCAAGATTACAATAAATTGAATGGCATGAAATATAAGACTTATAATAAAAAAGTCCCACTTTATCATAATATCATCAAAAATGATATGAACTTGAGAACCACTTTCGGGTATAAGTATCAACCTGCTCTCAGTCCATTCAATTTACGAAAAATGAACGATTGTGAAACCACTTACGAACAAACACTCACAAAAGTATTTGATTCTGAAAACTTTAAATTTGACAAAATGGAACAAATTTATATTGATATCACAAAACCAGCCACTATTGATAAAGTTTTAGTAGACCTTAGTCGCTACTACTTCTTGTCTAAAAACGATTTGGTCGCAGAAATTGAAGTAGACGTTGATAAAATGAGATTATCTTACAATGACCTTGAAAAAGAAAAATATAAAGAAGAAATCAAAAAAACCGTTCAAAACTTCATTACACGCGCAACAAAGTAGTTTAGAAAGTCTAAACTACTTTTTGATTATATGGGATATCAAACATGGAAAATTTAAATAAAAACTTAGTATCTATTGAAGATTTTGATAAATCAAATATTATATTAATGTCATTACCAAATAACGAACCGTTATTTAAATTAATTCAAAAAGATAACAAATATTATACACTGTTTTTATTACAAGAACGAACTTTGGTTAAAAAGAAACAACTATTCTATATAACCGAAATGTTAGTCACTGAACCAAAAATTACAGATTTATATAATTTAATTGATTCAAAAATAACGATTCTTGAATTCTTATCAAAATCAAAAAACTTCAAAATTGGTAAACTTAATAATTTAATATTTTCAAATGAATCAATAGATGACATAAAAACTATAAATAACAAATTACCAAAAAAAGAAACATATTTACAATTGGATAACGAATATGAAAACAAAATAAAAAAACTAATATTAAAGTAACTTATCTCAAATTAAAATTAGAAAGAATCCCCATGTCAACATACAAACAAGCTTTAAAAAAAGTTCAATCATCTTCATGGTCTGAATTTTTCAAAACACAAAATCTAGACGAAATAATGGGAATATTAGATGCTTCCAAAGAAACCATCTATCCTTCACCAGAAGACATGTTCAAAGTATTTGAATTAGCACCTCAAGAAATCAAAGTTGTTATTCTAGGGCAAGACCCCTACTACAATCCAAATCAAGCCATGGGATTAGCCTTCAGCATTAATCCTGGTACCACAAATCCTAAATCTTTAAATAATATTCTCAAAGAATTAAAAAATGACTTAGGAATTGAACGTACAGACGGCAATCTTGAAGACTGGCACAAACAAGGAGTCTTTATGCTAAACACAGCACTTAGTGTACCCGAAAAAGCACCAAATGCTCATAAAAAATATTGGAAAAATTTTACTAATGATCTGATTAATTATCTAGTAAAATTCAATCCCAATATTCTTTACATTATGTGGGGAAACAATGCTAAAGCATTCGGTCAAAAAATTGAAAAACAACTTAATTCTAAAGAATTAATTCACTACGCACCACATCCATCGCCACTATCAGCCTACCAAGGGTTTTTCAATTCAAAACCATTTTCTTGGGCAAACAAAAAATTAAAAGAATTAGGTAAAAAAGAAATTAAGTGGTGATTAGAAAGGTTTCAAATGTTTACAAAAATTATAAACAAATTCGAACACAAATTAACACAACTTTTATTAAGTTTCGTTCCGTTAGCATTACTATTTATTTATCTTATCTTAAACAATATGTTAAACGAGAATAACTGGTTAGTAATTAGTCTAGCTTTCATTGTAAACTTTATGACAGCATTAATTGTTTTATTTAATGTAGTCAATTCACTTAAATATTATATGTCATCAAATAATACAAAATATTTTATCCAATTCATATTATGGACAATGTCATCATTAATCGTTGAATATGCTATAACTATACCTAAATTAAAATGGGCTATTATCTTAGCAAATGGAATTGTATTATCATATGTTTTTGAGCTAATTTCAACCTATTTCAAACAACAAGAAAGGAAACAAAATGATTAAAAACATTCTAAACCAATTACAAAAACATTCATCAATTCGAGCATCACTTAGTTTTATACCATTAGTGTTTATAATCCTGTATTATTTGACTAAGCAAACATTGAGTCATGATAACATGATTTTCTTGACAATATCATTTTTAGTAAACTTGATAACAGGTCTGATCATTACATTCAGCTTAATCACAGCTCACACTGAATTAAAAGAAAATAGAAACAACAAATACAAAATACTATTTTGGTCAGTACTTTTAATTCTTACTCATATGACAGCTCTATTTTCAGACAGATATACATTATTTGAACGATCAGGTGTATTTATCGCAGACATCTTAGCTATCATGCAAATTTTATATCTTATCAAAGAAAAGAAAGGAAATAAATAGAATGTCTAATAATATTGCAGCTATCTTTGATATCGATGGAACTGTATTTCGCGACTCACTACTTCTCCAACATTTGGAAAAATGCGTAGATTATGATGTATTTCCTCAAAATGCTAAAGAAGAAATCAAAGACGTCAAAAAACAATGGAAAAATCGTGAACTAGATTACGATGAATACATGCATACAGCAGTTAACACTTACACAAAATACATAGAAGGTAAATCTGTTGAAGATATTGATTTTGTTGCAAGAAAAGTTATTGAAAAACAATATCAACTAGTTTACAAATACACTCGAAACAAAATTATTGAACATCAAGAAAAAGGTCATACAGTCATTTTTATTTCAGGATCACCATCTTTTCTAGTAGAAAAAATGGCTAAAAAGTTAGGTGTAGAACATTGGTTTGCAAGTAGTTACGAAATTTATAATAACAAATATACAGGTCAAGTACTACCTATGTGGGATTCAAAATCTAAGAAAAAAATTCTCCAAACTATTGAAAACCTAATGGATTTCGATCTCAAAAAATCTTACGCATATGGTGACACCACAGGTGACTATACCATGCTATCAAGTGTCGGTTTCCCAACAGCTATCAATCCGAACAAAAAATTATTCAAAAAACTTCGTGACAATAAAATCGATTGTAAAATCATTATTGAACGAAAAGATATGGTTTATAGAATTGATTTGATGGACAAAAAATCGTCATTTATTTTGAATCAATAAGAAAGAATCAAATATGATTAAAAATCAAACAATACAAATCCAAATTGAAAAAACAGCAATAGTTCGTTTAATTTTAAAATTGCATTTCGAAAATGATTTACACTGTTTTCATCAAAATGAACTATCATCTATTGAAAAACCTTTCACATATGAATTACCAAAACAAGCCATTTGGTCTATCAATTCATTTTTAAATAATGTATCCGATAAAACAATCTTAGATACTATTCAAAAAACAATCCCAAATTGGGAAATTGGTAAAGATATCAAAGAAACTCAAACTATATTTAAAAATTTATTAAAATCAAATGAATTTAAAAACAGTTTAAACAAATATCGATTCACTGATAGTTACGTTTTTGATAAAACAACTCATAAAGAATACCCTGTCTGGTGTCTAGGTGAACACACCGATACAATTCACAATATAATTAAACTTCACAAAGAACTAAATTCGATTCAAAAACAAGATAATTTCATCATCAATAAATTAGAAATTAAAGGATTTTCTAAACAAAATGATTATTATCTAAACAATTATGATGACTATAGAAATTTTCCAAAAACAAATAACCAAATTCAATATATAGATAAACATAAAACAATTTTAGATTATTTAGACTTAGCTGAAGAACAATTCAATTATAATTCAAAAAACGAAACCACAAAATGTTATTATGTTTCATATGGAAATGATAATGAATGGTTTACAAAAACATATAGTGATTGGAACGAAATGATTACTGATTTGTATATGTTTTCTCCAAAAATGGTATCAGAATATTTTGAATACAATCCTATGGCGGAATTTGATCTAACAAATAAAAATATTAAAAAATTAGCACAAAAATTACAAGATGCTCCAGGTGAATGTACAATCACCCGTCTAAATCAAATAGCTGATATTGAAAGAAAAACTAAATTATTTTTAAAATTAAAACATTAGAAAGGACAATCAATAAAATGTCAAACTATTATACAGCTGAAGTTAAAAACAAATGCGTTCTAGAAAGGTAATCAACTATGTCTAATGAAAAAAACTTTATCGTCGATTTAACTGAAACAGGATTGTTTTCAGGTCTATATAACTCCATCTGGTTGCATGATGAAACATTAAACGAATATTTAGAAGAACTTACTGAAGATTTAAAAAAACGTTACAATCGTGATATTAAACTTGAATTTTCAATCAGTTTCAAAAAATATCTTAAAGAAATTGCAGAAATTTACATAAACTGTTTTGAAAAAGAAATTTCAAATAGTAAATGGAAAATTGAACGTGTATCGTCTCCACGTGAATATAATTTTGACACAGACCATATTATTTTGAAATGGATCAACGCACCTGAAAATGCAGAAGAACGTTTTAATAACTTTCTTGAGGAAATTGATGATGATTATGTAGATTTTGAAAACTTCACAATCTATGATTTTCATTGTGGTTACGAAATTATTCATGAATTAGCTGAATTTCAAGATTGGGACGGAAATCCAGTCACCTATAATGACAAGTACGAACCTATTATAGAAAAATTTGAGGTAGAAACTAATGACAAATAATAAAGAATTTATCATCAATCTAACTAATGAAGGATTATTTTCAGGTTTATATAACACTATTTGGTTACATGACGAATCATTAAAAGATATGATCTTCGAATATCAAGACGAACTTGAGGAAAAATATGGAAAACCAATTAAATTAGACTTATACATTGATTCAGAACAATATCTGAAAGAAATTGCTAAAGTATATATCGATTGTTTTCAAACAGAGATTGAAAACAGCAATTGGGAAATTAAAGAATTATATTCACCCAAACAATATAACTACATGACAGACCAAATTGTCTTAACATGGATTAACGCTCCATCAAACGCTGAAGAAATTTTCAAAAAGTATTTAGAAACTATCAAAAAAGATTCAAAAATAAATGATTACGACATTTTTGAAATTCATAAAATTTTTTCAGAATATAATGGTTGCGAAATCATCTACGAATTAGCTCAAATTTGTGATAATCAATTTAATATTGCTGTCTATAATGAACAAGGCGAACTAGAACTAAAACCAGAAAATGAGGTTAAAAAATGACTGAAAAAACTACAATCAATTTCAACGAAATTCAAGGAATCCACAAAGAAAGTGTTAAAAAAATCATCGAAAAACCATATGACCAATTAAGTCAAGAAGACTTATTACACGCTCGAAGTATGTTGGATAATCACCGTGAATTGAAATGGGAAGAAGATGACCAAAAACAAATGATCAATAAGCTGTTAAACATCACACTTGATTCCCAACTCTACCGACCAATGGATCAACGTTCGTTCATTGAATACGTGACTGATATCGTATATGATTGGGTGCATGAAAATCTCGATTATGGTGCATCCAATTTCAATGCTTTTGACCCTTTTGATTATTATTATGCCAATGGAACTATTACATACAATACCCAACAAACGCTGAATTACATTCGAACCTTCTGGGATGACTTTCATGAAGACGATTTAAACGATATTGAAGCTAAGTTTGTATTTGAAAGACCAGACGCCTTTTTTGTACAACAATGTCACTATATGGCTGAACGTTTGTTAAATACCATTTTTGATTCACAAGAAAAATATAACAAAAAAGACTTTTTAGATTATGTTGATAACGAGTTTGATATTTACAAATTAACTGAATTAATTTACTAAAAAATCCCGCTTCGCGGGATTTTTCTTTTTTGTTTCACGTGAAACCTTTCAAAAATTAAATTGATAAATTAACAAAAATATGTTAAATTAAAATTAAACAAAAAAAAAGAAAGGTTTACAATATATGTCTAAAACACAAAAAGAAGCTTTTATACTCATAGGTACCTTAATCGCGACCTTTATTGTCCTACTTTTAGCTAATCAACTGCATGTTGATAGTTTCTGGCTGAATCCAATTCTAATCTTCACGATTTTGACGGTGAAGAGTAACAACATACTACAACGTATTTTGGGACTAACTACCTTTGTTATTTTTGCGATCGGATTGTTTTTCCAATTAGCCTACGTCGGTTTTTTGTCAACAGCCATTAACTTAGCCATTCTAAGCGCTATCGCTTACGTCTATGACGACACCCATGATACCATTGTATCCAGTTTAAATGACCCGAATGAAAAAGTCATTCCTGGTCGGTGGAACGCCATCTTCCTTGGGCTCATCATGTTAGTCTTCAGCATGATTCCTTATATCATGTTAGACGCCATTTGGGATGGAACTATTCTTGAACTAGGTGGAAAAACTGCAATCATCTACGGTTTAACCTTGATTTGTGAATACATTTCTAAAAAACAAGAACAAAATGCTCAGAAAATAATCGAATACAAACGTCAAAAAAAACTAGCTTCACAAGAAAATCAAACAGACGACCCAAATTTTCAGGTTTCACCTGTAATTAAATTCCTAGCTGTTTGGATGATTGTTTTAGATTTATCTATTTTCAGCTATCTATTTAACCAAAGTCAATCTGGTTTTAATCTTGCTATTATCACAACATTAATCACAATTGTTTTAATTAGTTTTATTCAATCTCATGATGATAAAGAAGACGTTCTAAATATTATCTATACATGGTTAAGACCATTTCAATCAACCGCTCTTTTAGTTCTACTCATTTCTCATGAAAAAACAGTTAATTTAACCATTTTCTACATCATTTTAATTTTAATTGTTCACGCCCTATGGATGTTGAATAAAATTACCATTAAAACGACTTTGGTAACGTCTTCTATTATTTTGTTCATGCCATTGGTCGGTTACTTGTCTAATCCTTATCGTTTTATCAACGAAACAAAACCTACCGTTTCAGACGTCTTATTTGAGAAAAACAAAATGCCTCTATCTTCTTTCACTCTTTCAGATTTTTGGAAAGAAGATGATAAATTAAAAATGAATAATAACGAATTTTATAAACGGTTGAATGATGATGATGAAGATACTGAGAATAAATTAACTCCATATCAAAAAGAAAAGATTGAAAACCAAAAATTCAAAGAAAGTAAAAAACAAAATTTAACTGAAACTCAAATTGAAAAATTAAAAACATTTGTTGAAAAATTCAATGAATTAAATTACTCAATGTCCGATGAACACATGAGTGAAACAAATAAAAATTACCTTTTTCATAAAGCTTCATTGACTACAGAAACATCAGAAACTTATACTTCTGGCTCAGAACCAATTTTAACATTTAAAGTAAACATAAAAGATACTAATTACCAAAATGCATCTAACAAAAATCCAAAATATTATCGTGATTACTTAAGAAAATATGGAAACTCATATGATAATCATTTTAGACAAATGACGAATGATACAAATCTATTTGACAAAATTGAAAATGGTCGCTACATTATAAGATTTATTATGTATAGTACAGATGGTGAAATCTATAGTAAAGATATAATATTTGCCAAAATCACAGATGGTACTATCGATATCATTGATTATGATCCAGAAAATTAAAACTTCAGTAAAAAGTGCTAACAATTTTAGCACTTTTTTTGTATAGAAATCCTACCATCTTCGATGGTCGATTTAATTTTAAGAAATATTCAGAAAGAATTAAAAAACATGAAAATACTCACTAAAATTAAAAAATTAATATCTAAAAAAATCTAACATCAGTATCAGTATCAAAAAATACAAATAATCATACAACAAAAACCACACAATGGAAAAAAATTATCTATGATTATAAAAAGAAAAATGATCTCAATATGATATTAGAAGCAAGAGAAACGTTTAAAATCGTTGACAAAGACAATGATACTAAAACTCAAATAGGTTCAAGGAATCAAATAGGTTCAAGGAATATAGCTTTTAAAATCAACATTAATAAACCTTTAAATTATAAAGATTTTAAAAAACTATATAATTCTACAAATATCATTGTGTCAAAAGAGAACAAAGTAATTATCAAACCTTTTGATAAAATAGAAATTCAAATCAATTATCAACTACCACCAACTAAAGTAGGTGGTTTGTAAACTCTCATCTAGTACAAACGTTTTAACAACTCCTATGACTCAAAACAAGTTTACACAAGGGCAGGTTGACAACTACCCAATAACGAACCATATGAGACTCGTTACGTTAATTTATCATTTCTAATTTTTCAAAAGCAGGTTTTGGATTACCACTGTTATAAAGAGTACCTAAAAACTGAATGTTCATAGCAGCTGCACGATCATCATTTGTTCTATAAGAACAAGCTTTACAACAAAATTCATGTTTATCTTTATTACGATTTTTTG
>FLSB01331124.1_pt1 | contig 18549 bp, 13 predicted proteins | sample 1550551 | NCBI WGS metagenome assembly FLSB01 (sample SAMEA4031774, study PRJEB14383) | metagenome | biome: human; feature: oral; material: saliva | place: Philippines | collected 2014 | reverse complement strand
AAGAAAGTAGTACCATCTCCAAAACGATATGAAAAAGATCCTACACGTGAAAAGGGTTCTGAAAATATTGTTGTTAAAGGTAAAGACGGTGAAGACCAAATTACTACAACTTATGTAGTTGATTCGAAAACAGGTAATGTGACACCTTCTGTAGGTAAACCTGTACGTACTATAAATCCAACTGAAACTCTTATTAAAGTAGCTGCTAAAGATAAAGTTGAAATTATTCGTAAAAATGGGGATACTATTGAACGTATGACACGTTATACAGTAAATCCTGATAATGGTGAAATTACTGAAGAAATTATTGATAAATTAATCGCTAGTAATGGAAATGGTATCAAACCACCAGTTGTTGAAAACAATGATTTTAATGGTGGTGTGAACGGTGATTTAGATGGTAATTCTTTATTGAATGAAAAACCTGAATATACTGGTGTTATTGCAGGTAATGGTCTAGATGATAATGGTAATATTATTGAACCTCCTGTTCTTAAAATTCCAGAATTTAATGGTGGTGTAAATGGTGATATTGATGGTAATTCATTGATTAATGAAAAACCTAATTTTGATTCATCAAAAATTAAACGACCTTATTTAGGAACTGGATTAAATGATTTTGGTCCTAAAAAAGAATCTAATAAAGATAATATTCAATTTGTTCCTATGAATGATAATAATCATTCAAATGATAATAAGATAGATTCTAATATTAAAGAATTTAAAGGTTCTGATAAGTTAGACAATGAAAAACCTATTAGTAAATTACCGCATACAGCAGGTGAGAATAATATGGTACTTAATGCTCTAGGCGCATTGACAATAGCAACTGTTTTAGGTGTTAGTATTTCAAAATATAAAAAAGAAAATTAGTAAAAGCCGTCTATTATGACGGCTTTTTATTGAAATTTATTTGTTTTTATGTTATATTTCAATAGAAAACAATTTGTTTTTAGGTATATGGTGTGCCTTGCGCATGCTAAAGACGTTAGTCAGCCAAATAAAACAAGGGAGTCATTTAATGGCTAATAATCATTTTAGTCCATTTGCTAAAAAGTTAGATAACTCTAATTACAACAACCCTCGTAATCGGGACGTTTATAGCGAACAGGATACTCAACGTGGTCAGTTGGGTCGTCCGATTAGTGCAAATGCTCGTATTTGGGTTACTGGAATTACTGCTTTTGCTACATTTTTTGGTGTTTGGGCTATACTGACATTTATTATATCTGGTGCAACCCATATTATGCACGGAAACGTTAATGCACAAGTTAGTTTCTTTAGCGAGTGGTTTGTTTCTGGTTGGATTAAATTGGGTGTATCGTTGTTGTTTACAGCTGTTATTGGTGGTGTTGTTGGCGCAAAAATGTGGCGCAATTATGCGGTACAAAATGTATTTAATGACCATACGGACATCAATCAATACCAAAATGACCAACACGTTGCATTACCGATGGAGACTATGCAGAAATTCGATTGGTTCCCAGATGTTGGCGCACATGCTTCGCCACAAGTATCTTCCATGATTAGTCACGTTCATCTGTCGAATAAGGGTATCAACTCTGTTGAAGCAGCTCAATTTTATTCGAAAAAAGATGAAGAAGCTAGTGATGGTAAGGTCTTAAAAGGTGAACATAAATTAGACGAAGACGGTGATATTATTTTTAAGAAAATGCCGTTTTTTGATAAAGAATTTGGAGAAGCTTTGTTTGAAGCTAGTGGTATTACAGATAAATTGAAGAAATATAAGATTTATTATGATGCTACAAAAATCAAATACATGCCTGATTCTCCAAGAGATGCTGTGGGTGGTGGTGAATACAAGACTGTAGCTGAGTATATCAATGCAGACTGGGAGTTACCATATTACGAACCACAAAGACCTGCGGGTGCGTATATTGTAGATACTGCACCTGTTAACACGATGGTGTGAGCTTGCACTGCAAATATAGAGAAATATATTTGTACTAATCAGGTTAATTGCTAAGAATTCCTAAAGCCTTATTTTCTCAAACAGTAGTTGGAAACGACAAGCTGAGTAGAATGGAAACAAAGAAAAATAATAAGGATGACATATGGTGTAAACCTAAGTGTTGAACAATGGATGTTTAGCAGCGACCACCCTAAGTGTTGGATGATATATGGGTGACGTTCAACGACTATCCCTTTGCGAGGGAGTAAAGTCAAACAAAATTGACCAATTTGTTTGGAAGAAAAATCTGAGATCCTTTGAACCTTGACTCGTGCACAAAAAGGTGATATAATAGATTATATCAATTTAATGAGGTCACAGTTTATGGTTACAAAAAATAAGTATTTAGATAATTTGACATTGATTGAAGTCAATGATATTAGTTTAGAATTTTTAAAAGGTTTTACTGATTTAGGTAAAAAATATCCATTTAAATTAAAAGGTTTTAATAATAGACGTGAACATTTTGGTTTAGAACCTATTACAAAGGACGATTCAGTGAATTACCGTATAGATTATTTGAAAAATAATTACACGGTTGAAGAAATAGAAACTGAATTGTTTAATTTCTTAAGAAATGTGAGAATTGATGAAGCTCGTTGGGCTGGTTTTGATTTATTTGGAATTCATTTCAATGCTCGGGATTATGTTCGAATTTTTAGAAATTCAATAGGTTCTTCAAATTATAAAAAAATTTCAGAAAAAGCTAGATTATTGAAAATTGAAGAAACAGACATGGAATTATATGGCGGTATCGGTTTTGGTAGTGAAGATATTAAACGGAATATTATTAAAACCACTAATGAAATTTATGGTGTCGATAATGTCATGCAGAATAAAGACTTTAGTAAGGATTATGTTTCTCCTTTTTCAAATCCTAAAGTCAGACATAAAGCGATGTCATCAAAAAATGCAAATGTTCGTGAATCTATTTTATTAGCTAAGAAAACAGGTGATTTTAGTAAAGCGTCTATTAAATCTCCATTTGAATTGACTGTTTTTAAAAAGTTGGTTGAAAAATATGGATTTGATGATGTTTTTTATGAATATGGATTTCATCCTTATGATGAACGTTATCCTTTCAATTGTGATTTTTATATTAAAAGTTTAGATTTGTTTATTGAATTAAATATTCATCCGTCACATGGTGGTGGTTGGTATATGGATACTCATGATGATAAATTGAGATTAGAACATTTGAAATGTTCACCTAAGAAAATGTCTAAAGCAACTGTTGTTACTTGGGGTGGACGTGATATTGAAAAACGTAAATTAGCTAAAAATAATCATTTGAATTATTTGGTTTTTTGGAATAATGATTTGTCGGATTTTTTTATGTGGTATGACCATTATAATTGCGATTATTCTAAATTTATTAAAGATTTTAGACAAAATACTTGTTGTTAAGAAGGATTAACAAATAGTCTGTCCATATTCGAAAGAATATGTACCTGTGGGGACAGGTTAGCTATGACCCGTGCAGGTAAAGGTCAGGGAGTGATAGAACCCACTATTGATAGTTTTAATTTTATATGTAATCAATGCTTAATATAAAATTTGTCGTCTATAATGAAATCACAAAGTAGATTATAGATTATGAGTGGTGAATGAAGCAAGAAAATCGTTTGCAACGATAACTTGAACCGAAGGCTATACGGTAAAATGTTGGTCAGGGGCAACGCATAGACAGTGAAACTTGTTCTGAAATGGATGAGAATATAATCTGTCCAAGAGTCACCGCCACCGTGTGATACTTGTTAAGACAAGTGGTGAAAACGTATGCTGAACTACATTGTAATGATGTAGAAATCAAGATAAAAAACTTGATGATAACAAAATTGATGTGGACTCGTGAGAAGTATAACAATAACATGGTAATTAACGATCCAAAAGGTGAATTACTTGTTAAATTTTATGTTCGTGCTACTGTAAGAGGATTCCAAGTTGTTCAATTTAATTTGATCAATCCTCTTAACACGGATATCTATAACCCTTTAATGTTAGCAGCAGAAGCTGCTCGTGAAGGTAACACAACTGATGCTGCAATGTTTATCAGTAATATTGCAGATGTATTCTTCCCTGTAGACGGGGCAGACGATCCGCTCTGGCCTACGGCGGCAGGTTGCTTATGAATTTTATTAAAAATACGATTGAGATTCATATAAGCCGTCTATGATGAAATTGCAAGGTAAATCATAGATTATAAGTGAGAAATGAAGCGGAGAACTCGTTCGTAACGACAATCCGAACCGAAGGCTAAACTCTAAAAGGTTAGTCAGGGGCAACGCATAGATAGTGAACCTTGTTTTGAAATAGACGAGAATATAATCTATCCAAGAGGTCTCACCACCGTGCAATACTTGTCAATGACAAGTGGTGAAAAGATATGCTGGACTAAGTTGTAATGGCTTAGAAATCAAGATAAAAAGCTTGATGATAACAATTCGAACGCATTTAAAAGAACTGCATTTGAAATGATTGATAATCTTCTTGAAGAAGAAAAAGAAATGCGTCAAATGGCTGTCATTAAAGGTACTGACCCTAAAGTCTTGTCTAGTCAATTGGACCAATTGTGGGGAAAATGTACGCTTTATAATGCTTATCAGTTCTTTACAAACACAACTTCTAAGAAGCTGAAAAACCCTGTTGCAATCTTGGGGGCTAAAATGAAAGCTGACTTAGAAAAACCTGAAAATCAGCGTGAGCATACCAATGAAGAATGGGATGAAAAAATGGATTTGGCACAAAAACAAGCTGAAGCTTGGGATGGTGCTGATGAAGCTGATATTATGACATTGTATTCAAATGCGACTGCGAAGTTGCCACGAAATTCAATGCGTACAATGGTTAGCAATGCCGATAGTTCGTTAAGAGCTATGGGGGGAGCTGAAAAGATGATTTCTTCGAGTGATTCGTTTAGCGATGAAAAGTCGCTACACATAAAGGTTTTTGTGAATTGAATATTCGATAATTAGAATGATAAGGTAACGCTTTGAAATAATTACACTGATACTCCGACATGCATTATCTGGAAACGGATTTTGTGTGAAGTTCGGTGAAGTCGTCCTGTTGGTGGGGCGGGTGTCCATAAAATAAATATGGTTAGAATGTCTAATAGGCTGACGAACCCGAGAATGAAAATAACATTGAATTGTGGTTTAGTAATACGGAGGAAGTGAACGACCATACTTAGTTACAGGCTATGTCAAGATTTAATGGTATAAATTGGGAACCTAAGTTTATATGTAAGGATAGAATATTTGAAACGGAGAAAGGTACGAGCCAGGAAGGTTTCAATCGAAGGACTATAAGTTGATTAACTCGTGCTGAAAAGTAGTGATCGAAGCGTCGATACTTTCTGTAATGGAAAGAGTAGTAATGGTCACAAGTCAATAATTAATAAACTGCTTACGATACTTCCGTTAGTTTACTAACGGATTTTTTTAATGTTTTTATTTGACTTATACTGAAAATATGGTATAATGGATATGAAAGGTGGTAATATCCATGGAATTAAATTACGAAACTGTAAAAGAATTACAAAAAACTCATACTGTAAAAGAAATGGCTGATATTTTTGGTTTTTCAGTCACAACAATGGGTCGCAGATTAGCTAGTCTAGGTTTGACAAAACCTGCTAACCGAACAGATATCAAAGATGAAGACGTTGTGAAGGATTGGAATGACGGTTTAACTATTGTTGAAATTGCGAAGAAACATAATGCTTCGCACGATACAATTACAAAACGTCTTAAAAAACATGGAATTACGTGTAGTCGAGCTGAAGGGATTAAAAAGCATTTTAAAAGAACTCATGCTGATAAATGGTTAGATATTAAAGAAGATTTAGATAGAGGAATGTCAGTAACAAGTGTTCGTGAGAAACATCATATTCGATATACGAAATTGCTTGAGTTGATGAAGTTGAATTCTTATCAACATAAAACTGATAATATTTTATTTGATTTAGATGTTAGAATTGAAAATGAGAATGTTGGAAAAAAAGAGTTGTTTTACTTAAATCATATAAAAGATTATTATTTGAAATATAATGAATTACCTACAAGGCACAATCTTTGTGAGATGGCTAAAAGAAATGATAGCACTGTGTCAAGAGCTATTAAAGTCTATAATTTAAATCAATTTGTAATAAATTTTAAATCAAGCTATTTAGCTTCAATTATTATTAAGGAACTGCAAAGTTTGAATATTGAGTATGATTTGAATAATAGATCTATTTTAATCGATAAATATGATACTCATTTTGAAATTGATATTTATTTACCAAAATATAATTTAGGCATTGAAGTGAATCCAGTTTCAACTCACTCAGTAGATGTTGGAAAACTAGGTTTAACTTCAAAGAAATATCATCAAAATAAATCTCTATTAGCTGAAGAAAAAGATGTTTGTTTAATTCATTTTTATGATGCTGATTATCATGATGCTAGACGATTTGGAGTATTTAAAGAGCAATTGAAGTCATTAGTTGCAACTAAAACCAAAATTAATGTTTCAAAATGTCGTGTCCGAACTATTGACGCTAAGTGTTGTAATGAATTTTTGAATAAATATGATTTCCAAGGAATGGAACGTAATTCAGCTTTTCGTTATGGTTTATACCATGAAGAAACACTATTAGGTGTTTTAACTTTAGGTAAATCACGTTTTACGGATGATGATTACGAAATTATTCGCTATTGTATGAATCCGTATCATTTGGTAAATAGTAGCTTTTCTAAATTATTCAAACATGCTTTGAAAAATATTAAAATTGGCTCAAAAGTTGTATCCTATATGGATTTGAACAAAAGGTTAAGAGCGTCAAATGTTTATGAAAAACATGGGTTTCAATTTGATGGTTTAACAAAACCTGATTATGTTTGGGTTAAAAGATATGGAACTGAAACATTGAGTCGATATAATACGACTAAATCTAAACTTGTGAGTGAAGGATATGACGCTTCAAAATCTGAAGTTGAAATTATGCGTGATAGAGGATATTTTCGTGTTTTTGGTTCAGGTTCGAAACGATATGTGTTTGTTGTTTCTTGAAAAGTTAGAATTTTAGTGGTATAATAGAATTATTAAAATGAAAGTTGGTTTATGAATGCAAAAACTATATGCAGATTTGAGAGATAAGGCTGATAAATATTATCGTGAATTTGAGATTACTGATGAAAATCTATTTATTGAATCATTAGATAATTTTGTGAATGCAAAAGCTTTTGATTCAATTGTTGAAGCTAATGCTTATCGTAATAAAGTTTTGATTGTTTTAAATGAAGATTTATATGGTTCGTTAATGAACTTACCTGAAAATTATAAACAGTTTGAAATTTTATTGCATCAATTTTTCGATAAAAAGATTAGTAATCCTCTTAAGTTTATTGTTAATCAATTGAATATAGATTTAAAACGGAATGATAAAGATAGAGAACATAGTGCTGATGAATGGGAATCTATGTTAGATTATGCTGACGAATTGAATACATTTTGGGATGGTCAGATTGAAATGAGTGTTGCCGAAATTTATGATAATATTTTTAAAATTTTTCCTAGAACAAATCTTTTGAGACATTTGGATTATGGTTCAAATCCTCAACATTTAAAAGATTTGGAGGAATCGTTAGCTGATACTTTAGAAAAAACATCTTATTTAGAAGATGCTGAAGATTCTCTATTAGAAAATAATGAAATTCAATATTTATATCAGTTGAAGTATTTTGAACCTGATGTTTATGCTGAAATGTTATCGGATGAAATTGAGCTTTTGCAAACTGGAATTGAACCTGTTGACATTGTTATTGTAGATGATGAAGAAGGTCAACAAGAAGTAGATTAAAAAACGAGGGATTTCCCTCGTTTTTGTTTGGGTTGATATGAATTATATTGACACTTTCATCAATTTTTGATATAGTGAATTGATTAAATTGAAAGTTGGTTTATTGATGAATGAATTATATGAAAATTTAAAGTTAAGTGTTTTTGATTATGCTAAATATCCAATTGAATCTAAAGAAAATATAATGATTGATTCACTTAATTCTTTTGTAAATGAATTATATTCTAAAGACAATTATCCTAATGATACTTATTCAGCTCGATTTGAAATGAGAAATATGTATCGTAATCTAATTTTATTAGTTATGAATGATTATATTGGATGTAAATTATATCAATTTCCTAAGTCAATTGAACAGTTGCAAAATCTGATTAATCAATTTTATGATGCTAAACTTGATAATCCTATTACAATTATAGGGGCTAAAATGAAATCTGATTTGGAAAAACCTGAAAGTCAACGTGAACATACTAATGAAGAATGGGATCTTAAAATGGAGTTAAGTATAGATTTGGCTAAATATTGGAACGGTAAGAGCTATTCTAATTTATATGATATCTATAATTCTTTATTGAAAGACTATCCTAGAGCAAGTATTTTGATACATTGGGATTATGGTCTAGACCCTCAATCATATTTAGATTTGGAAAATAGTTTAAATACTAAATTGCTTCAATCTGGTTTTTTAGAAGATGCTAAACAATCTCTTATGGATAAGCATGGTCAAGATTGTATTATTGATACGAAATATAAAAATCGTAATGTTTATTATAATTTATTGTTTAATGAGATTTTGGATTTGCAAAATAAAATTGAAATTTATGAGAATAAATTACATTCTGATGTGGATAATGAGTTAGATTATGAGTATGATTCAAATTTTGATACAATTGTTGAAGTGGAAGAATTGATTAAAGACGCAACTTTTGATGATTTTGATGATGATATTATTTTAGAGGATACACCTAGTCAAGAAATAGTAGATTAGAAAAACGAGGGTTTTCCTCGTTTTTATTGCTTTGTAATACAAAATGTGATATAATTAAAGAAAAATTGAAAGTGAGAAAAATTAGATTTAATGACTAAGAAAAATGGTAATTTACATACCGCAAAAACAGCAAAAAATGATGAGTTTTACACACAACTTAGCGATATTGAAAAAGAAATGAAATATTATAGACATCATTTCAAAAATAAAGTTGTATATTGTAACTGCGATGATCCAGAATGGTCGGAATTTTGGCTATATTTTAAATTAAATTTTAATGAATTAGGCTTGAAAAAGCTTATTTCAACACATTATACTGGATTTACAGAAGAAACGGCTTATAGATTAGAAATGACTGAATATGGTCAAGAACCAATTAAAATTGATTTAATTGGAAATGGAGATTTTGCGTCAGACGAATGTATCGAGATTTTAAAAGAAGCTGATATAGTTGTAACAAATCCACCGTTTAGTCTTTTTAGAGATTATGTAAAATTACTTATGGATTATGATAAGAAGTTTGTTATTATTGGAAACATGAATGCTGTTACTTATAAAGAAGTGTTTCCGTTATTTCAAAGTAATAAAATTTGGTATGGAGCATCAATTAGTTCTGGTGATAGAAAATTTAATGTTCCTGATTCATATCCATTAACAGCCGCAAATTGTGGAATTGATGAAAATGGAAAACCTTATGTTAGAGTAAAGGGTGTTAGATGGTTCACAAACCTATCCCTCAAAAAATTAAAAAATAAAACAACTTTATGGCGACGTTATTACGACGATAGTGGCAACCCTGCATCCGATGCGCAAGAGCGTTATCAAAAATATGATAATTACGACGCTATCAATGTTGATAAAGTAGCTGATATTCCGATTGATTACTATGGTGCTATAGGTGTTCCAATTACGTTTTTAGATAAATATAATCCAAGTGATACAGAAGTGCCTGAATTTAATGGTGTTAGTCTTGAAGGAGATTTGGCAGCTTATTTTGAAATTTTGGATGCTAATGAAATAAAAAACAAAGATGTTTCACATAAAAAACATGGCTTAATCAAAGATAAAGAAGCTAGTATTTCATTAAATGGTAGGCAACGTATATGTTATGCAAGAATTGTAATTAAACGAAAGGATAACGCAAAATGAAAATAGAAGAACGTAAAGTAACGATTCGCGAATTGTCTGATAGTTATCATGACGATGGTGACGGTGGTGTCTATGCTTTGGGAGGGAAATTAACAGTTCGCCCTGCGTATCAGCGTGAATTTGTCTATAAAGATAAACAACGTGATGCTGTTATTGAGTCAATAAATCATGGTTACCCTTTAAATGTCATGTATTGGGCTAAATCAGGTGAAGATGAATATGAAGTATTAGACGGTCAACAGCGAACTATTTCAATTTGTTCATATATTCATAAAGATTATTCAATCGATCATCGTTACTGGCAAAATTTGACAGAAGATGAACAAAATAAAATTCTTGATTATGAATTAAGTATTTATATTTGTGAGGGTACTGAATCTGAAAAACTAGATTGGTTCCGAATCATTAATATTGCAGGTGAAAAGCTTACTAATCAGGAATTGTTAAATGCAGCTTATGTTGGTTCGTGGCTTACTGACGCAAAAAGTCATTTCTCTCAACGTAATTGTGTTGCTAAAACGATGTCTGAAGGTTATGCTAAGGGTGATCCTATTCGACAAGAACTTTTAGAAAAAGCTTTGAGTTGGGTTGCAGACAGAGACAATTTAGATTCTGGTCAGGATTATATGGCTATTCATCAACATGATGTGGATGCTAATGATTTGTGGATTTATTACAGTCAAGTAATCAATTGGGCAAAATTGTATTTTCCGCATTCAGGCAAGTTAACTAATGGTCAGTCGTGGGGGCTACTTTATAATAAGTACAAAGACAGGGTTTATAACACAAATGAGTTAGATGATAGTATGAAACGCCTGTTACAAGATGAAGATGTTACGAAGACAAGTGGAATTATTCCGTATCTCTTATCAGAGCGTACATCTTCGGATGAAAAATACTTGTCATTACGTAGTTTTAGTGATAAGCAAAAACATGCTGCTTATGAACGTCAAGAACATAGATGCCCTCACTGTGTATCAGAAGGTAATGAAAACCAATATGACTACGGTGAGATGCAGGGTGATCACATTCTACCTTGGTCTAAAGGTGGACATACAACTGATGATAATATTCAAATGTTATGCAAAAAGCATAATGCAACAAAAAATGTAACGTGGTGATTTAACTAAAAAACGAGGATATTTCCTCGTTTTTATTGATTTGTAACACAAAATGTGTTATAATTGAAGAAAAATTGAAAGTAGAGAAAAAAAGATGCACGATATTAAATGCCCACATTGTTCAACGGTTTTTACTGTCAATGAAACAGAATATAATCAATTATTAGATCAAATTCGTAATCATGAGTTTGAGAAAGAAATTCACGCGCGAGTGGATTTGGAATTAAAAAATCAGAAAACAGAATTTGAATCAAAATTACGTTTAAAGGAAGCTGAGTTTAAAAATACATTAGACAACGAAATGTCTACTAAAAATAATGAAATTTCAAGATTAAATCTTTTATTAAATTCTGCTGCATCGAATGCAAAAATTGAAAATAAAGAAGCTTTATTAAAACAACAATTGGATTATGAAGAAAAATTAAATAAATCAGCTTCTGAGATTCAAGAATTAAAAACGGAAAAAATGATGTTGGAACAAAATCTTAAAGACCAATACATAAAGACGATTTCTGATTTAGAGCATCAATTAGATTCTTTTGAATTGATGAAAAATGCTGAAATAAGTTCTTTAGAGAAATCACATGAAGTTGAAGTGAAGTTGCTTCAAGAAACGATTGAAACGTATAAAGATTTCAAAGCTAGACAATCAACAAAAGCTATTGGTGAAAGTTTAGAGCATTTTGCTGAAACTGAATTTAATAAAGTCCGAGCAATTGCTTTTCCAAATGCTTATTTTGCGAAAGATAACGAGATTTCAAAATCAGGTTCAAAAGGGGACTTTATTTTCAGAGATTACATGGATGGGATGGAATTTATTTCCATTATGTTTGAAATGAAGAACGAAGCTGATACAACGAAATCTAAACATCGAAATAGTGATTTCTATAAAGAACTTGATAAAGACCGTAGGGAAAAAGGTTGTGAATACGCTGTTCTTGTTTCAATGCTAGAAGCTGAAAATGATTATTTTAATACAGGTATTGTGGATGTTAGTGCTGAATCTGGTTATGAGAAAATGTATGTTATTAGACCTCAATTCTTTATTCAGTTGATTGGAATTTTGAGAAATGCAGCTTTAAATACGATTGAGTATAAGAAACAAATTCAAGAAATTCAAAATCAAAATATTGACGTGTCTAATTTTGAACGTGATTTAGATGAATTTAAAAATCTATTCTTTAAACATTATACGAATGCAACCGATCGATTTGGTGATGCTATTAAGGCGATTGACGCGTCAATCGCTCAAATGGAAAAAATTCGTGATGCTTTAACTAAGAGTTCAACGCATTTGAAACGAGCGAATGATCGTTTAGAAGATGTTTCTGTCAAAAAATTAATACGAAATAACCCTACAATGCAGGCTAAGTTTGCTGAACTAGATTAGAAATACGCACCAAATTTGGTGCGTATGATTTTGTTCAAAAAAAGTTTTGTGATATACTCATGCTAGAAGATGTTTCTAAGCTAAATTTTGAGGGCATAGTCCAATTTAAATGGTGAGTCGGTCTATTTGTACCAAGATTTGGTAAAATGGTGTAGAGAGCGTTTTAGAGGGTTCTAGATATAAATATTAGAAAGTGAGTATTATGAAGAATATTTTAAAGATTTCAAGTGTTGTTTTGTTAGCGTCTACTATTTTAGTAGCATGTAGTTCAAACAATGGTACAAAAAATACAGAAACAAAATCTTCTACAGAAAAAGTAGAGCAAAAAGGTAACAACATAAAAGTAGGAGAATATGCTCCGAACTTTAAGTTACAAAATCTAAAAGGTGAGACTGTTGATTTGTCTAGTTTTGCAGGGAAGAAAGTTTATTTGAAGTTCTGGGCTTCTTGGTGTGGTCCTTGTAAAGAAAGTATTCCTGAGTTGTTAAAATTGATGGATAATCAAGACCGAAATTTTGAAGTAATAACAATTGTAACACCAGGTTTTAATGGAGAAAAATCTAAAGAAGAGTTCATAAAATGGTACACCGAACAAGGTTATGAGAAGTTACCTGTTTTATTTGATGAATCAGGTGATATTTTAAAAACTTATAATGTCAAAGGTATGCCAAATGTCTTATTGATTGATAGTTTTGGACGAATTGCTAAAATTAAATATGGTGTCTTAAATAATGGGGATACATTATCTGCTATGAAAGATATTAGTTAAAAGAAAAAAAATGGTACAATTTTGTACCATTTTTTCACGTATTTGAGTTTCACCTCACGCTAGATATGACCTATCTATTCCTCAAGGTTAGGCAAGTTCTGTTATTCTTTTACTTTCACAAGAAAGCCCACAGACGGGTGCAAGTTATATCCACAAACCCACATGTTTTAATTATATCAGACGGTTTGATTTTGTCAAATTGGGTTATTGTTTGATTATATTTGATTTTAGTGGTATACTATATTTAATATAACATTAGAAAGTTAGACGGTGATTTCTATTATGTGTGATTTTGAAAAAGATTTAATGGTTTTAAATCATAAATCAGAATTATCTGATTTTGATTATCTAAATAATAGTTTGTTTTTTGATATTGATGTTAATTTTTCGGATGGTTACGGTACGTATGTTAAACCTTATGATTTATTTGATACAAATTATAGATATGTACCATTTATTTATTATATTTCAGATTTGCATTTGGATGTTGCTAAATTAAGATTGATATCACTAGATGATATTGTTAAACATTTAGTTGACGATATCTTTTCATATTTATTGAAAATTAAAAATTTTTTTCGATATTCTAGGAATGATATAGTTATTTCTTTTTTAGGTGATTATTCTGATGATTTAAATTATAGTTTGGAATTTTTTAAGAAATTTGATGATGAATTGTATCGATCTATTAATGATAAATTTGATGATGATTACGATGTTAATAGATTTTTAAAGTTTATAAAAATTATAATTGTATCTGGAAATCATGATTATATTAATGTTGGTTTGAATAATCCGTATGATGTTGATACATATTTAAATGATGTTTTTTCAAATATTGACGGTTTACACTTTAATTGTTTTTATTTAAATGATAATTATATTGAATTTGATAGTTTTATTATTTTAGGCGGTACAGGTTGGGCTTATAAAAATCCTAATTTTAATTCTTCTAATTTGGTTGGTCCTGAGAATTATGATTTGTCATATGAAAAATATCATAGTGATAATTTGAATTTGTTATTAAATGATGTTTTATCTATAGCTAAAATTAAAGGGAAACCTGTAATGTGTTTATCACATTATTCTATTGATGATTGGATATCTGATGATTTTGATTTTAATTATCATCCAGTTGTATTTTTTAATGGTCATACTCATAGAAACAGTTTAAACAATAGAGGATTATGTTTTGAATTTAGTGATAATCAGATTGGTAATAAAATGGTTTTAGATGATTATATTTTCAAACATGCTCAATTATCACCTGTAATTAACCCTTATTTAGATGTTGAAAAGTTCAGATTGACATCTATTGATGAAATTGTTTCGTTTTATCGGTATAAAAGTATGATTGTAAGTTTGAAATCCTTAATCAACTATAAAACAGATGCTTTTTATGTAATGAAATATAAAAATCATTACGCATTACTTTGTTATCATCCTAAACATAACAAATTTTTTATTATAAATGGTGGTAAATTTAAATCAAGTAATTTATTAAATTTTAATTCTATAGATGATATTTATAATTGGTTTGTTAGTGTTGTTGATATTTTAATAAATAGTGGATTTAATGAATTTAATAATAGAATGGTTCAGTTAAGTGAACTTGTTAAAATTTTAGGTTTTAGTGGTAAAAAACATGGTTTGATTGTTGATTTAGATTATGAAAACCATATAATGATTAATCCTATTTCAAAATCATTGATAGTTTATAATGCTGACCAATTCTCATGGTATCAAGGTGTTATACAAATACCTAAAAATCAGTTTGGTTATTTAAATAATTTGTTTCACATGAAAATTGATAATTTAGGTTCCAATAGTAATTTAGTTAGTTATCATTTAAATCTTTTAAAACCATTATTAAATGCAAGTATAAACATTGATATGGTAAAGGATTTTTTAGATAAAGAAGATGAATCATATTATTACGTAGATAAACATTTTAATAATTATGGTCTGTCAAGAAAATATTCAGATTTATCAAAATTGTTTGATAAAAATATTTTAGTAAATAATTATGATATTTTTAATTTATCCAGTGAATTTTTGTTAGATTAAAGTAGTTTAAACCTTGCTTTAGCAAGGTTTTTTTGATATAATTTATTTATTAAATTGAAAAGGGGTGATGTTCAAAATTTAGATGTTAAATGATATTTCTCTGTAGAAATAGTAATGCGATTAGCAATCCAAGATAAAATGAAATGTAAGCAGTTGAATTTTATTGATGGAACGCCGTGTACGGTGAAAGTCGTACGCACGGTGTGGAGTGGGGGAAAAGATGGAGATAGCTTCAAAGTTTTACCTATCACTATTGTTTATGGTATTGCAATCACCGCTATGAACTTAATTATAAACATACCTATATTTATAGTGTGAAATGCGAAGTTTTTAATTAATTGTAGCCCATAATGGAGTCAAAATGTACATTATGGATAGTCATCGAGGGATGAAGCGAGGACGTCGTTTGCAACGATAACTCGAACCAAAGGCTAGACTGTAAAAGGTTAGTCAGGGGCAACGCATAGATAGTGAACCTTGTCTTGAAATAGACAAGAATATAATCTATCCAAGAGACCTCGAAGTCGGTTTTGATTAATGACAAGAAAATTGTCATTACGACTATGAAGTATGCTGTACTATTGTGTAATGCAATAGAGGTGAGGATAAAAAGCCTTACGATAACAAAAAGGAACTTCTTTACAGACCCAACAATATCAACTTTAACATCAGGTACACCTAGCCAGACGGTTGACTTGGCTGGATTGTCATTCCCAAGACGTTTGGGAGTTCGTTTTGACCCAGATTATGTTAGCAAAAAACATTTAGTTGGGGCAAGTGCTAAATTCAGAGCTTATAAAGATAAAAACTTTACTGAACCTTTAGGTAAGAAGTTTGACCATGATGATACGGTTTCACGTATTGGTTGGGCGAAATATTATCCAGAAGGTATTTTTGACGGTAATAAAGGTTACTTTAAGCTCGAATTATATGATCGTCAATCACAAATGTTGATTGATACATTTTATTTTGAATTTGCGAAACAATATCAATTAGATGTGACGGGTCGCAAATATCTAGAAGATCCAATTCTTGGTGAACGTATTGTAAAAGACGGTATTATCTATGAATTGGAGCCAGTGCAATATAAGGATAAGAAAACTGGTGAAGTGAAAACGAAATTTGTTAAGAACTCACGTATGTTATCTCGTAAAGATATCAAAGTTGAGGGCAACTCAGATTGGCAGATTTATGATTCTAAATCTCCTGTTATCATTAACACGTCTGTTCACTATGCTGAGAAACAAAAAGCTGTTTTCCTTGTAACACCACCGCATTTGATTTTTATGAATAGTTTGTTAATAAATCTTTATGAACTATTTGAAACAAAAGTCGTCCATAATGAAATCACAATGTAGATTATGGATTATTAGTGAGAAATAAAACGGGAAAGAGGGTGATTCCTTAACCCGAACCGAAGGCTATAATTTAAAAATTTAGTCAGGGGCAACGCGTAGACAGTGAACCTTGTCTTGAAATAGATAAGAATATAATCTGTCCAAGAGTTCTCACCGTCGTGTGATACTTGTTAGAACAAGTGACGAAAAGGTACGCTGAACTAAGTTGTAATGACTTAGAAATAGAGATAAAAAGCTCTATGATAACAAAATTGGGGATATGCGAAACTTATTCTAATTCTTGTTAAGCAGTTGGCAGATTTAAACTTAGGTCAATCTTATTTGACCAAATCAAATCAAGCTCCGTTGTATAAAACGAGATAAATGTCACTATGTGGATTCAATGCGAAACATAGTGTGTGTCGTCTATAGTGAAATCGTCAAGTAGACTATAGATTATAAATGGGAAATAAAGCGAGAAAATCGTTTGCAACGATAACTCGAACCGAAGGCTAGAAATAAAGAGCTAGTCAGGGGCAACGCATAGACAGTGAACCTTGTCTTGAGATAGACAAGAATATAATCTGTCCAAGAGTTCCCATTATCGGACGATATTTGTTAGAAACAAGTGGTAAAAAAATATGCTGGACTAAGTTGTAATGATTTAGAAATAGAGATAAAAAGCTCTATGATAACAATTCGACATGCTTGATGAGTTGGGGTTGATGATTGTAAGCCCTGCGTATCTGTAACAGGTGCGTACTATCACATTAGTTAAACACTAGAAAAAACCTGAAGAGCCTATTTGCCACAACGTAGTTGGAAACGACAAGCGTGATGGAGCGAAAGCAGAAAAAAGTAATAGGATACTCATACGTTGAAATAAAAACTTGATTAATATCAGGACTAAGTGAGTGTGTAAGGGTTAGTTTAGTTACGAATGCTCGCAGTATGATGGTACCGAGTAACGTCTATCGACTAGGGGATTGCGTCCTCGTTAGCTGCCGAAGTTTATGCGGTGAGCGAAAAATAAATGGCTCGATGGCTTGTTTTCAAGCACAGGGTTGACACATAGTCAGTACACGTCCTGTAATGGGAGTGCCGATAGGAGCGATAGTTGCGATATCGTGAAAATTAGAAACAAGTCCTTCAAATTCGACTAGAACTTACAATCAGAAGGGCACGGAATACAAGGTCTTCAAACGTACTTATCAATTGGTTTGTCAGCAGGACAACAATTTACTTTGATACTTCAAACCTTAATTAGTAGGGTATTCACTAAAGTGATTTAGTGTCTAAACACCTTAAATTGCTGAAAGTACCTAAAGTCTATTTTACGAAAGCGGAGTTGGAAACGACAGACGTAAGTTATCGAAAGATTGAAAATAAAAATAGAATACCATATGCTGAAATAAAAGCTCTAATTAGAGTGCTAAGTGGTGTGATAATGGTTAATCAGCAGCGAAACCTCTAAGTTTTTAAATATGAGGGACGTTCAACGACTGTAATAGGTGCATCTTATTTTAAGATGATGGGACAGTCTAGACCGTATAGAAATATCTCGAAAGAGACGGTATAAATGACAAAAAGTCAAGCGTACAGCAGTTAAAAGACGTTTATGGAGACTCAGTAGACAAGATTAAAGATTTACATGCGATAAATACATAGTGTAAGTTTAGTCGTCTATAATGAAATTGCAAAGTAGATTATAGATTATTAGCGAGAAATGAAGCGGGAAAATCGTTTGTAACGACAACCCGAACCGAAGGCTATAATTTAAAAATTTAGTCAGGGGCAACGCATAGATAGTGAACCTTGTTTTGAAATAGACAAGAATATAATCTATCCAAGAGTTCTCGCCACCGTGCAATACTTGTTAATGACAAGTGGTGAAAAGATATGCTGGACTAA
>FLSB01000719.1_pt1 | contig 18560 bp, 13 predicted proteins | sample 1550551 | NCBI WGS metagenome assembly FLSB01 (sample SAMEA4031774, study PRJEB14383) | metagenome | biome: human; feature: oral; material: saliva | place: Philippines | collected 2014 | reverse complement strand
ATAAATCATGACGTACGCGCGCCGTCTCTACCGTATCCGTTGTAACGGCTATTGACATACGAACCCCTTCACGGGTGGTAAAACGTTTTATATAATCCATTCAATCATTCCTTATATATAATCAAATTATTATGTATTACACTCTTTAGTGCCTATATAGTATAGCATGATATATGTATATTTTCCATTATACAGGAACATATGTTTGTTTAAGTATCTTTTCTAGTAAAAGAACATATTTTCGATATAAAAAACACTCAGTATCATACGATACCGAGTGTTTTCAAAGGTTGATTTAGATTTGATCGATGAGATTAACCATTTCGATAGCACCCATAGCGCAATCGTAACCTTTATTACCCGCTTTTGTACCAGCGCGTTCAATAGCTTGTTCAATATTTTCAGTTGTTACTACACCGAACATAACAGGGATACCTGTTTCTAAAGAAACGTGAGCAATACCTTTTGCTACTTCATTACAAACATAGTCATAATGTGTCGTAGCGCCACGAATAACGGCACCTACACAAATAACAGCATCATAACGACCAGATAAAGCTGCTTTTTTAGCAATCAAAGGAATTTCATAAGCACCAGGAACCCAAATGACTGTAATATCTTCTTGTTTAACATCGTGACGCAATAAGCAGTCTTCTGCGCCACCAATCAATTTAGATGTAATGAACTCATTGAAACGAGAACCGATAATAGCAAATTTCTTACCAGTACCAACCAAATTACCTTCTTGAACCATCATGTTATAGCCTCCTATGAATGATTAGCTTACCTATCTAAGTTAGTAAAGAAAAATTAGTCCTCTAACATATGACCCATTTTTTCTTCTTTTGTTTTTAAATAACCTGCATTAAATTTATTTGCAGGAATAATGAGAGGTACACGTTTATGTACATCAACACCCCAGTGTTCTAAGCCATGGCGTTTTTCAGGGTTATTCGTCAATAAACGGATACTCTTAATACCTAGAAAACGAATGATTTGAGCCGCTAAGGAATATTCGCGCATATCTGCAGGGAACCCTAATTGTTCATTTGCTTCTACTGTATCGAGGCCCTGTTCTTGCAATGCATAAGCCTTAATTTTATTTGTTAAGCCAATACCACGGCCTTCTTGACGCATATACACAACAACGCCTTTGCCTTCTTTTTCGATAGAGCGTAATGCATTGTCTAATTGTTCGCCACAGTCGCAGCGTTTAGAACCAAATACGTCACCAGTTAAGCATTCGGAGTGAATGCGTACAAGCACATCTTCACAATCTTGTACATCGCCTTTAACGATTGCAAGATGTTCTTTATGGTCTAAATCATTTTTAAATACGAAGATATTAAAATCGCCAAATTTTGTTGGTAATTTGGAACAAGCGCCCAATTCAATCATATCTTCGTGTTGTTTACGATACTCAATGAGTTCTGCTACGGACGCAATTTTCAAATCATGTTCCTTAGCAAATTCAACTAAATCAGGTAAACGTGCCATATCGCCATCATCTTTAGTGATTTCACAGATAACAGCAGCCTCTTGTAAACCAGCAAGACGGCAAAGGTCTACAGATGCTTCTGTATGACCTTGGCGCACGAGAACGCCCCCTTCTTTATATACCAATGGGAATACATGGCCAGGTCGACGGAAATCAGCTGGTTTTGCATTTGGATCCAATAGTTTTTGAATCGTATAGGCCCGTTCTGCAGGAGAAACACCTGTTGTAGTATCTACATGGTCTACAGTAACAGTAAATGCAGTTTCATGATTATCCGTATTCTTCGTAACCATAGCAGGAATACCAAGGCGTTCCAAGGCTTCTCGTCTCATTGGTGTACATACGATACCGCGTGCATATTTAACGAAAAAATTAATGTTTTCTTGAGTAGCAAACTCTGCAGCGATAATCAAATCACCTTCATTTTCGCGACTTTCATCATCAACGATAATAACAGGTTTACCAACTTTCATATCTTGAAGAACTTCTTCAATTGTGTTCAATGTATAATTCATGGAGACAACTCCTCCTTTTACATAAATCCATTCTCTACTAATAGAGATTCTATGGATTTTTGGGACTTACTTGTATGTGTAGGCTCATCTAATGTCATGAAATGACGAATATAACGGCCTGTAATATCTGTTTCTAAATTTACCACTGTACCAATCGACGCATGTCCTAGCACAGTTTCGCTTAACGTATGGGGAATGATAGATACAGAAAACGTTGATTCTGTTCTCTCCATAATCGTTAAACTAATGCCATCGATTGTAATAGATCCTTTATAAATGACATAATCCATAATCGACTTTGGCGCAGAAATGGTAAAAATAATTGCATTATCTGTGCGTTTCATATTGACGATACGACCTGTACCATCCACATGTCCAGCCACAATGTGACCGCCAAATCTTCCATTAGCAGCCATCGCCCGTTCAAGATTAACTGGCTGGTTTACCTTTAAATTAGTAAACGTTGTCATACTAATCGACTCAGGCATCACATCTGCAGTAAATTGATGATTACCAATTGACGTTGCTGTTAAACAAACACCATTAACCGCCACAGAATCACCGATTTTTAAATCATCAAAAATTTTATGTCCACCAATCGTCAATAATAAGGATTGAGCTCCCTTTTTAACGCTTACTATTTTGCCAACCTCTTCAACGATGCCTGTAAACATAAGAGCCCTCCCTTCCTGCGCGATACGATTCTATGCGAATGTTATTTTCTAGTATTTGAGTACTAGCAAATTCAAGTGTTGGTGCATCATATAATGTAGCAAAACCGGTACCACCAACAGCGGATGTGCTATTCGTTCCACCGATGACGAGATTACCTATATAGGTAACAATTTTATCGAAGGCCAATGCTTCAACAAAAGAACTGATAATGGTGGAACCACCTTCAACAAGCACTGATGTGTATCCTTGTTTTCCAAGATGTGCCAAACAAGCTTGAATGTCTATCTTCTTAATATCTATAGCTACATCAGTGGTACGTCCTTGACGCACTGATTTTGTTGGAAGTTCCTCTACAATCGCTCCAGCATTAGCCAAAGCAATTCTACGTTGCTCTGGACAACCTTTCGCTACATAGACGATAACCTTGCGATTGGGTATCGTAAATACCTTTGCGTCAGTTGGCGTACGCCCTTGACTATCCAATATAACAATATCTGGCTGATGTACCTCTAATGTATTCTCTAGAGATACATCATTTGTGTCGATAACAGCTTGATATAATTCATCTCTAGTCAGTCTACAATTAAGTAAAGGATCATCCGCCAATATAGTACCAATCCCAACAAGCATTGCATCATGAGTTGCTCTTAGCACATGTCCATCCTTACGGGAACTTTCATTCGTAATCCATTGGGATTGACCGGTGAAAGTAGCGATTTTACCATCTAGAGACATAGCACTTTTTATGGTTACAAAAGGTTTATGTGTTTGAATAAATGTAAAGAAATGTTCATTCATTGCAATACATTCATCAGCACATATATCTGTAGTCACCTCTATACCTGCATCGGTAAGAATTTGAATGCCCTTACCAGCCACTAGTGGGTTTGGATCTGTACTACCAATCACAACGCGAGCAATACCAGATTCTACGACACGCTTAGCACATGGCGGTGTCTTTCCATAATGAGCACACGGCTCGAGGGTTACATATAAGGTAGCCCCCCTAGCATGTTCGCCTGCTGCATCTAAAGCATGTACTTCCGCATGAGCCTCACCAGCCTTATGGTGATACCCTTCGCCAACTATTGTATTATTTTTTACTACGACGGCACCAACCAAAGGATTGGGCGATGTATGTCCTGTTGCCATTTTTGCAAGACAAATGGCACGTTTCATATATAATTCGTCGTTCATCATAATACCTCAATAAAAAAAGGACTATTTACATAGTCCTTGGAGCATCATACATACACATGAAAACATGTGGTATCGTCTTTTCTCATCCAGACTCTACTGTCGGTATCGGAATTACACCGATTCATGCCATATGGCTCGCGGACTATAACCGCCGGTAAGGAATTTCACCTATCCCCAAAGACTTATCATATTAATTTATATGTTTATAGTACCACTTTTATGCTATATACGCAAGATTATACAGTAGATAATGAGAAAAACTATTAAAACTATTAATAATTAATACATTTCCTAAATATTATACTAATTCAGTTATGTATACAATATTTTGTGATATTACTCACATAATAAGGGGGTATAAAGTACTAGAATTTGTATATACAAGAAAGAAATAGATGTTAATCAATATTAATTACAAATTAGGAGTGATAGTATGTCAAAAAAACGTATTTCTGACGTTCTTATAGAAGTATTAGCCGACGCAGGCATCGAAAGAATTTATGGTATTACTGGTGATAGTTTAAACTCAGTAAACGATAGCTTACGTCGTAATGGCAAAATTCAATTTGAACATGTGCGCCATGAAGAATCTGCAGCCTTTGCTGCCGGTGCAGAAGCTCTATTAACAGGTAAATTAACCGTATGTGCTGGTAGCTCTGGACCTGGTAATCTCCATTTGATCAACGGTCTATTTGATTGCCATCGCAATCGTGTACCAGTGCTCGCAATTGCCTCTCATATTCCACAATCCGAAGTAGGTCTCAACTATTTCCAAGAAACACATCCAGAAAATTTATTTAAAGAATGTTCTTGTTTCTGTGAACTCGTTTCTAATCCAAAGCAAATGCCTGAAATCCTATTCCGTGCTATGAATGCTGCCGTTGGCAATCGCGATGTAGCCGTCATTGTTCTACCAGGTGATGTAGCCGTTATGGAAACAGAAATTGATGAATTACCTACATGGCATGCGCCTAAATTGCCACGCGTAATTCCTCAAACTGAAGATATTTTAGAAATGGTACAACATATTAACAATGGCAAACGCATTACACTTTTCTGTGGTGCAGGTTGTGCCGGTGCGCATGACGAAGTTGTTGAACTTGCTGCTAAATTACAAGCCCCTGTTGTACATGCCTTCAGAGGCAAAGAATGGGTAGAATGGGATAATCCTTATGATGTTGGCATGACAGGTTTGCTTGGTTATACATCCGGTTACCGTGCTATTGAGCAATGCGATACACTAATCATGCTTGGTACCGATTTCCCATATCGTCCATTTTATCCTGAAAATGCTAAGGTAATTCAAGTAGACATCAATCCATCTGCTCTTGGGGCACGCGTTCCACTAACACAAGGTATCATCGGTTCTGTGAAAGATACATTACACGAACTACTCCCTCACCTTACACAACGGGATGATACAGAATTCATCAATACAGTACGCAAGGCATATACTAAATTCCGAAATGATTTAGACAGCTATGCTGTTGCTGAACCAGATGGAGTAGCAATTCACCCTCAATATTTCGTAAATCGCCTTAATAAATTAGCTGCTGATGATGCCATCTTTACATTCGATGTAGGCACTCCTGTTATTTGGACAGCACGCCATATCAAAACAAATGGCAAACGTCGTATCATCGGATCCTACAACCATGGTTCCATGGCTAATGCAATGATGCACGCCATCGGTGCTCAAAATGCATGTCCAAATCGCCAAGTTATCTCCCTTTCTGGCGACGGTGGCTTCACAATGATGATGGGCGAAATGTTGTCATTAAAACAATTAAATCTTCCTGTGAAAGTATTCGTATTCAACAACGAAGAACTTAGCTTTATTGCTATGGAAATGAAAGCATCTGGCTACCTAGATTATGCTACGGACTTTGTAAATCCAGACTTTGGTAAACTTGCCGAAGCAGCAGGTATCAAAGGTATTAGCATTACAAACTCTAGTGAAGTTGATGAAAAAATCAAGGAAACTTTAAATTATAATGAAGGCCCTGTGATTATCAATGTACGCGTAGACAAACAAGAACTTGCTATGCCACCAAAAATTGCATACCAACAAGCAAAAGGATTTAGTAAATACTTAATCAATGCCATCCTTGATGGCCGTGGTACAGAACTTAAAGAAATGGCTAAAACAAACTGGATGAAATATAAATCCTTGTATTAAAATCATATATAGATAATTTAAACGGGTGTCATTATAATGACACCCGTCTTTTATTACGTCTATTTTTATTTAATTAAAATTAAATTGGTAATATACAAGTTGGACTTTCCGCTTTAATAGAGTTCTCCTTCAATGATAATGTACCATCACAATTAATACTAAATAATTGAATGATATCAGAATCCTCATTGGCAACCCAAATTTCATCTCCTACGGGACTCATCATCGCAAACCGTGGTGTCTTTCCTGTAGAAACATTATCTATAAATTCTAATGTACCAGTAATCATATCAATTCGATATGTTGTAATACTATCATGTAGTCGATTGGTCACATATAAATGATTTTGATCTGGAGATAAGATAATGGCACTAGCTTGTCCTTTTCCTGTATACCCCTCCGGTAAGGAGCTTATTTCTTGTTGCAAGGACAATGTTCCCATATCACTATCAAAATCATAAGAAGATACGTAATTACCTTTTTCATTGATACAATATATACGTTTATTATCCTTAGTAATAACGAGATGACGTGGTTCGCTACCTTCAGGGGCATCTACAGTTGATACTAACTCCAACTTGCCGGTCTTTTCATCTATGGCAAAGCACCATATTCGTTCATATCCAATACCTCGCCCTTGAGTTGGCACTAATAAATATTTGCCACTTTGATCTAATATACATTGATGTGCATGAGAAATGCCATCAGGTACTATTCCCTCTAAATGATAAGTATATATAGCTTCACCTAGAGAACCATCATCTAAGCGTGGCAATGTTGCAATTGTGCCGCCTTGCAATGTGGCAACAAAGACAAAACGATTGTCCCTACTACAAACCATATATACAGGGTTTTTTCCTGTTGAATCAACTCTATTTAAAAAGGTTAGATTCCCATCTCCTTCTATTTTATAGGAGCTAACTTTATCAAAATCACCATGAACAGCATAAATGAACTTTTTATTGTTATCGGTAATAAGATAAGATGGATTATCAAAAGAATCTACAATAGTAGAAGGAATCCATTTTTCATTTACATCAAAAATGCGAATACCTAGGCCCCTTGCATTACGTTCTTTTGTAGTTCTACAACCAATGTATGTGTACATAAATACCTCCTATAGCATGTATAGCTGATAAAAACCAAGGCTACACAGTATTGCAAATATGATGAGCATAACAAAAGTCCAAATAAATAGATGGAGGAATACTTTATTAGTGTCACTTTCTGTAACATCTTCACCTTGTGAATAAGCCGCCATAATTAAAGATTCAGCAGTTGATAAAGCACTGTCTGTATTGAAACAGTAATACTGTAAACACAGACAGTGCTTTCTTAATGTATGAAATTATTACCCAAACAACGACATTTGCTCGTCTTCTGGCAAATCACCACAACATTTAAGTTCTTTCATTGTTTCAATGATGGTAGCAGAAACCTTGCAACGACGTTGCAAGTCTTTTAAGGATGTAAACGGTTTTGTCTCCCGTTCTTCTACAATCGCATCAGCAACGGTTTCACCCAGTGAGTCAATAGCTAAGAATGGTGGTAATAACGCCCCATCCTTAATGCTAAATCGACGGGCACCGGAGTGCTGAATATCTACATTGATAAACCGATAACCCCGTTGATACATTTCCATGGATACCTCTAAGGCGGACATCAAATCCTTTTCCTTAGGGCTGGCTCCACGGTCGAGTGCTTTAATACGATTGAATTCTCTAAGCTGAGTATTCAAATCACCGGTCATGATCCGTAGATCAAAGGCCTTTGCACGGATGGAGAAATAGGCAGCGTAGAATGCTAACGGATGATATACCTTAAACCACGCAATGCGGAAAGCCATCATAACGTAAGCAACCGCATGGGCACGTGGGAATAGATAAGAAATCTTTTTACAAGACTCAATAAACCATTCAGGAATATTATTTTCTCGCATTTCTTTCTCAAATTCCGTAGTCGCTTGGCCTTGTTTATTTCTCTTTTCGATGCCCTTCCCTTTACGAACATTTTCCATGACGAAGAAACTATTTTTCTTATTCATGCCACGATGAATTAAAAAGTTCATTACGTCATCACGGGTAGAAATGGCTTCGTTCAATTTACAAGTACCATTTTTAATGAGTTCCTGTGCATTATCGAGCCATACATTCGTACCATGAGAGAAACCAGAAATACGAACAAGGTCAGAGAAGGTTTGCGGTCTTGAATCTTCTAGCATGCCCCGTACAAATTTTGTACCACATTCCGGTACAGCAAGGCTCGCTACTTGGTCCCCTTGCAACTGTTCCGGCGTCAATCCAATGCCCTCTGTTGAAGAGAATAGACTTAGCGTTCTCGGATCATCAAAAGGAATTGTTTTTGCATCGATACCGGTCAAATCCTCCAACATACGAATTATTGTCGGATCATCATGGCCCAGAATATCGAGTTTTGTCATACGCCCTTCAATAGAGTGATAGTCAAAGTGAGTGGTTAATACGCCACTCTCTTTTTTATTTGCCGGATGTTGAATCGGCGTAAAGTGATGCACATCCATATCGCGAGGACAAACCATGATACCACCAGGATGTTGGCCTGTCGTATTTTTTACATTTGTAAATCCTTTTGCGAGATGCTCAAGGAATCCACTACGAGCCTGAATATTTCTAAGCTCTGCATATTTCTTTACATACCCAAACGCAGTCTTATCTGCAATGGTACCAATGGTACCGGCCTTAAATACATTATCACGGCCGAACAATTCTTCTGTGTACTTATGCGCCTTTGCTTGGTAATCACCAGAGAAGTTCAAATCAATATCTGGAACCTTATCGCCTTCGAAACCAAGGAAAATAGCAAATGGAATATCATGGCCATTTGTCTGTAATGGATGACCACAATTAGGACAGTCACGACGCGGCAAATCGAATCCACCGGCATATTCACCATTTTCATAAAATTCCGACCACTTACATTCAGGGCAAATATAATGCGGTGGCAATGGATTAACTTCTGTAATTTCCGACATGGTCGCTGCAAAGGACGAACCTACAGAACCACGAGAACCTACGAGATAGCCATCATCTAGCGATTTTTTTACCAACTTATGTGCGATATAGTAAAGTACGCCATAACCATTACTGATGATACAATCAAGCTCATAATCTAGGCGTTCTTGTACAACACGAGGCAATGGATCACCATAAATCTTCTTCGCATTTACATAGCACATTTCTGTGAAAGCTTCATCGGCCCCTTCGATTTTAGGCGAATATGTACCGTCTGGGACCGGCTTAATATCTTCTATGCTATCATTGATAGCCCGTGTATTCGCAACAACAACCTCATAGGCTTTTTCTTCGCTTAAATATGGGAATGAGGCTAACATTTCATCGGTAGTACGCAAATGTAAATCAGGTTGTTCATCCGCATCAGGGAACCCACAAGCGGTTAACATAATCTCACGATATATCTTTTCCTCTGGCGTTAAATAATGGACGTCACAGGTAGCACATACGCGTTTATTAAGGGCTTCACCCAATTCAATAACGGTCTTATTCATATCGATAAGAGCTTGTTCATCTGGAACAATACCCTTGCGAATTAGGAATGTATTATTTGTATGTGGTTGAATTTCAAGGTAATCATAGAATGACGCAATCGTTAATAACTCTTCTTTAGAGGAACCTTTCACGATAGCCTGCATCAATTCACCAGCTTCACAGGCAGAACCTATGAGAATACCTTCACGATGTTCTTCAATGATGGAACGAGGTAAACGAGGTCTCCGTTTATAATATTCCAAATGAGATATGGAAATCATTTTATACAGATTACGTAAGCCTACCATGTTTTGAGCTAACAAAATAATGTGATAACGAGGCGCCTCGTCTTTACGTTTTACAACGTCTAAGGACAATTCCTTTTCTAAATCCGCATCATCAACGAGATACCCTTCAACGCCATAAATAACCTTAACACCTAGCTCTTTACCAAGTGCTTGGGCTTCAGGAAATGCTTGTACAACACCATGGTCCGTAATAGCAACCGCAGGATGGCCCCATTTTTTGACGGTTTTAAATAAATCCTTAATCGATACTAATGCATCTTTATCACTCATCTTGGTATGGAGATGCAGTTCTACACGAGAATCTGGTCTATCCTCTGTCCGTTCATTTGTATTGTCTTCTTCGATAGCTTCAATACTGCGTATAGATAAAATGTAGTCCTTATCAAATCGATCATCAAAGTTGACGCTACCTTGGACACGCACCTTTTGCAATTTCTTTAATTGTTTTAATAAGGCATCCCCTTCTTCGGGGCTATTCGTAAATTTGATAAACTTCATACTGTTCGTATCATCTACGATACTGCCATTTACGATACTTTTACCAGTCCTAGTATCACGTTTATCAAGGCCAACGAACACACCTTCAAAAATGACACTTGGTGTTTCTACGGTGCCCATGATACTGGAGGTCATGCCCTCAATGCGTGGTCCTAAAATCATCCCCTCATCAGTAGGCACATCCTTAGGAGCCCGTTGGGGATATTTCTTACCACCTTTATGTTGATGTCCGCTATTAGCTGAAGATGTAGATGATGAGCTACTAGATACAGATGGATTTCTTGTAGTTACAGACTCATACGATGTGGGGTCTGGATTAAAATAGTCCAATTCCACCGCATCCATAAATGGCACAAACTCATCTGCATAATCAATTTCATCATCATTATTACCAGCGAAGGACTTGCCTCTCTCTGGCATCTTTTCTTCCTCTAATTTTTGTCGATGCGCTTCAACATCTTCAATAAATTCACCTACACCACAACCACCTGCATAGTAGTACGGTGCAAATTCTTCATCATCGTCATCTACCTTCCATGCGAAGCAGCAAGACGTAGTTGCATTGGTAGGAATCGTATCAAAGGAAATATTTTTTTCTTTGTACCAAGCAGCTAATCGTTCTTGTAATGACACTAATGTTTTAAATGCTGAATCTGCTGCTTGTATGGTTACCTGTTTATCATCACAATTCACATAGAAAGCAGGTTTACTATTCTGTTTTGGTACTACTCGATAACGTACTTTCATTTTTATCCCTTATACCCACAATAGGTTAAACATAAATCCCTAAATCGCCACATATCCCCTTTGCTTGTGCGACTATCTAATATAACCTCATATAATCCTTTTAAGAGTGCTTTTAAAGCCTTGATAGAAATACGAGAACTCGCTTCATAGGCCAGTTTTATAGGGTACGGTTTATAAGAGGCCCCATTTTCTTTACAAAAATTTTCTACCTGTTTAGCTGTCATACCTGCAGCACGACATTCACTCACCAATAATTGGAGACGCAATTGTCCTTCGATATACCCCATAGCGCGGTCGATTTCTTTATAGCTAAACATAAATGGAAATAATTCTAATAAGGTATTCACATCTTGTTTTAATAGTGCTTCTTTAAAAGTAAAGATATTTTTAGCCCCATAATTACTACTATGTTCCATTAAAAAAGACCTATCGATTTTCTTATGATTACCTAATAAGAGAAAATATCGATCAAACTCGGTGCGCATAAAGGCAACTGGCACATCTTGCCATAACTCCAATAGGTGAGATACATAATCATGCCCATCAGGCGTCAGCGTATATCCATTAGACGTGCAATACTGACGTATCCACATCAATAAATCGTCACCTTCTAATCGCTTACATTCCTTGTTAGGGATCGATTCTAATATCTTTTTATTTTGTTTTAATCGTTTATCCACCATATCGTGATAGATAATAAGTACTGGATTATCACCGGTATAATTCATCAGTAAATCAGCCAGTGCATCCCATTCTTGACTCTCTTTTTGCCCTGCTTTTTTTAAGATAGGAGGATTAATAAGACAAAATACCTTGGCATCGCCAAACAAAGAATCCTCCATCAATTGTTCTGATATTTTGGAAGGACCCGCTTCATCATGCAATACGCGCACATCTAGATTTTTATGAAATAAGAAAAATTTTTGTTTCTCTTCTTCTATGAGTTGTGGTTCATTACCATAGATTAGATATACTTGATGCATCGCTAGTCCTCCTTTCATAATCGATAGTCCGGAATATATTGATAGCCCCATAAATGAACATGTTCCGCATCTGGATCAATGTCTCGCATCGCGCCTCTAGGCATGCTAACAAGCATAGGACAATTCGAATGTAACGCTACAATTTGATTCACCATATACGACTGAGAGGTAATCAAAATAGTGTTCCTCATATCATTTAATTGTAGTTTTTTTTCACCATTTTGTCTATTATAGACCATCACAGACGATATATCATTTTTGTATAAAACAGTATTTTTTCCTGTCGATTGAAATCGTTTCACTTGCACATTTTTTAAGGGAATACCAAAACTTTGTAGACCATTTCTTACGCGAATTTCACTAGCTTTCATAGGAATAGCATCAGGTGTATCGATATATACAATCGCTGTTTTTTCATAAGGCTTTACAATGAGCATTGCATTAGACTGTTTCATAGGCACAATATGTAAAATCGTTTCATTTCTGTATAAGATGCCACTATAAGCTATAGCAATTATACCGATTCCCATAAGAATAATTCCTTTTGTGAAAGTTCTAAATCTAAGCTTTAATGAGACTAGATTAATATATAGTAATCCTATACATCCATAGTATAACACCCCTAATGTGGAAGAAATGGTACCTATCCACCATAAACAAATAGAACTATTAGCTAGATGAGCATTTGCATATAAACATATGGTTAATATACTATCTACTAATTTCCATACAAATCCTATGGGAATAAGTAACGAAATAATCGTACACCCAAACAACATAATAATAGCTATATCGAGTAAAGGTGTTATGATGATAGCGGCCAATAGACTAGCTAAACTCAAATAGTGAAAATAATACAGCTGAAAAGGTATCAATAAAAGCTGTGCACTAATGCAGAGTACTAGTGGAGCTTTCACAATCGGTGGCAATACTGTAATCCATCGATATAAAGGCATGCCAAATAATAAGAGCCCATAGGTAGCACCAAAGGATAGTTGAAAGCTTACATCTAATATGAGTAACGGATCGTATAGTAAAAATAGTATGGCCGTCACTGCTAATCCTTGTTTCGCCGTATACATGCGGCCTTTTAAATAAGCTAAAGCGAGCCAAATCCCCATTATGGTTGAACGAATAACAGGTGCACTGAATCCAACTACTATACAATAAAAGATAGATACTATAATACCACCTATCATGGCATATCGTTTTCTGATACGACCTAATCTGCATATGCCATATACGATTGAAAATAACAGTGCAATATGGGAACCCGATATAGATAAAATATGAATGATGCCAGTGTAGCCAAATTGACGCAGTACATCTTGGCCTAATTCTCCATAGTGTCCACCTAGAACTAAAGCAGTTCCAAGCCATTTCGTCGTATCTGATAGATACTGTTGCATCAATACTTCAACAGTGCTACGCATGGAATCAATTATGTGAAGCCATCGTTGATAATAGCCTATATAAGAATCTATCTTGTACTGTTCAAATACGTGTAAATCAACCACCTTATAGGTACCATCAAATATGGTACCCATATCTTCATTACGTATTGCCTTATTGCGCTTATCAATTGTGCCTCGTTCTTCTGTTAGATATAGAGATTTAGGCGTACCATAAACGATAATAGAATCCCCCATATGAAGATGTGTAGAATCTTCTCGTATTGTTACTCTAATATGCCCATCAGCCTTAATATGCACGCCTTTTGCCGTATCCTTGTGTGGCACTAGTCCTAACAGTACAGCACTAAATGATTTATATTCTTTTCCATCGATTATTTTTAGATCTACCGGAGAATCAATGAGTAATGCATATTCACCTTCTTGTGATAAAAAGAATTTAGTGTGCCCTACATACTGATTAATTTGATGGTTTACATGTACATATGATATGCCACCTAATGCACATGAAATGATACCAGTTACAACTATATATTTAATTGATAAAGACGATTGTAATCTATAACGAACCACAGATTTAAACAATGTATATAGTAAGTAGCCAACTGTGCCACATATACAGTACCAACTTGTATCGAGCAATACATAATGCAAACTATAGGCACATAAAATACCTAGTATGATACCACTTAGTATACAATGGGCCATCTCTGAGTATGTCATTAACATATTTAGGGTTATATAGATAGGTACATTAGACTGTAATTTTATCGCGTATCTTCTTAAATAGTCCATCGCCGATACCCTTAACGTGCTTAATATCCTCTATAGATGTAAAAGCTCCCTTACTTTGACGATATTCTTCAATTCGTTTTGCCATAGTTGGCCCAATGCCAGGCAGTGAATCGAGTTCTTTAACGGTAGCTGTATTGATATTAATCTTTTGATTTCGTAGCAATGCTTCAGGATTTCCGTGAAAGTTAAATTTGATGTGAATATGTTGTCCACCTTGCACAGATTCAGCAAGATTAATTGACTCTAGATCTCCATATGGTAGTGCACCACCAGCCCCTTTTATGACATCCCCAATGGTCGAGCTAGATGCCACCTTATAAAGCCCTGGCGATTGAATGGCACCAGTTATATATACAATGCTATCCTTCCCATCCGCCTGTTGTGATTCTTTCTGTGTTGTATCACCATTCATAGAAAGGGACGTACTATTTTGTTGTTCAGTGGTAGTACCCTTCGTCGTATCTGCGGCTAATACAGATGAATCTGGCATTATGGTGCTTCCTTCTGTTATAATAGGCCATAGGAAATAAATTCCTACTAAAATACACAGGATTATGACAATCCACTTATGTGACATAATTAGTTGTTTCATATGGTCACCTCCTACTATTAGAGTTTCCATGTACAACAAATAACTCCTACTCGTGACTCTATTAGTCACATAAGCAGGAGTTTTCAAAATGATATCGAATTAAAGGAACATGCTTTCACAATATGTCCTATTACTATGTTAAGGAGTCTATAATGGATCAAAAATTATTACGTAAATATGCCCGTACACTATTGCAGTCTGGCGTTAATTTACAAGAAAAACAAACACTCATCGTATCGGTTGATGTAGACAATAAAGATTTTGCAGTCATCGTTACAGAAGAAGCTTACCAATTGGGTGCTAAAGAGGTTATCATCAATTGGCGCCATACACCTATTACGCGGCAACGATTATTACATGCTGATGCGTCGGTTCTAGAAACACCAGCAAAATGGATACCCGTATATTACGAACAATATGTAGAGGAAAAAGCTGCCTTTTTATCGCTTATCAGTGCCAATCCTAAGGCATTAGCAGGCATCCCTACGGAGCGCATTAGCCTAAACTCACGCAATCTTAACAAGGTCCTATCCTTCTACCATACAGCTATCATGAACTCATCCGTAACATGGTGTGTAGCCGCTGTACCAACAGTGCTTTGGGCTGAACTTCTTGGCTACGAAGGATCTGATGAAGAAAAAATTGACCAACTATGGCATACATTACTAAAATTATGTCGTCTCAATGACGTAGAACCAAAAGAAACATATGCCCATCACATGGCTAAGTTACGCCATCGTCGGGAAGCATTAAACGCTCTTGATTTAAAAGCACTGCGCTACACCTGTGAAAATGGCACAGATTTACTCCTAGAATTACCGGAAGACCATATTTGGCAAGGTGGCGAAGAATTATCTAAAGAAGGAATTAAATTCAACGCTAATATTCCTACAGAAGAAGTGTTCTGTGCTCCTCAATGGAATGGTGTAAACGGTAAAGTAGTTAGTACAAAACCACTTATCTACCAAGGTAATCCAATTTCTAACTTCGCCTTTACTTTTGAAAATGGTAAAATCGTTGATTACACAGCTGAAGAAGGGTTAGATATTCTAAAAGAACTCATCGAAACAGATGAAGGTTCTCAATATCTTGGTGAAGTAGCCCTTGTGGACCACTATAGCCCTATTAGTCAATCTAACATGATTTACTATGAAACATTATTTGATGAAAATGCATCCTGCCACTTAGCAATTGGTGCTGCTTATCCAACATGTTTGAAAAATAGTGACGGTCTATCTGAAGAAGAACTTAAAGAACGTGGTCTTAACCACTCCCTAGCTCATGTAGACTTTATGATTGGTCACGAAAAAATGAATATTAAAGGCATTACAAAAGACGGCCAACAAGTAGATATCATGATCAATGGCCGCTTATTGGTATAACAAATAACATATAAAAGGGATGGTACATCCTCCGCAAGCTCCACCGGCCGGGCCTGACTCCGGCCTTCGGCCTCCGCAGGGCCAAAGTCGCTTTCGAAGGATACACCATCCCTCTTTTTTATATTACAGTGTTATTTCTAATACGCGGCCCGTCGATTGATATTCTATGATATCTACGCCGGCCGTCTTTAACATGCGTTTTGAAGCCTTAACCTCTTTAGTATCCTTGTATAAATCATCACGATAGATAACGGCCTTTATGCCGCTTTGAATGATTGCCTTAGCACATTCATTACAAGGGAATAGTGTTACATAAATCTTAGAACCTTCTAGAGAACCACCGCGATAGTTTAGAATCGCATTTAGTTCACTATGAACAGTATAGAAATATTTGTTATCATCTGCCGTATCCCGTTCCCACGTAAAATCATCATCACTACAGTTTAAGGGCATGCCATTATAGCCAATGGACAAAATCTTATTATCATTGCTGACGATACAGGCACCCACTTGTGTATTTGGATCTTTGGAACGTTGCGCTGCCAAAATAGCAACCCCCATAAAATACTCATCCCAAGAAATATAATCGCTACGTTTTGCCATAATAACCTCTCTAGATAATAAAGCCCCCTTCTACCTATGTAGTTGGGGGCTTTCATTATATTAACAAATCATATATAGAAATATTATTTTACAACGATATTCACAAGTTTACCTGGTACGTAGATAACCTTAACGATTTGTTTACCTTCTGTAAATTCTTGAACACGGCTGGATTCTTTAGCCAATGCTTCCAATTCTTCTTTCGTAATATTCACAGAAACAGTTAATTTATCGCGAACCTTGCCATTAACTTGAAGAACCACTTCTACTTCGTCTACTTCAAGAGCAGATTCTTCGTATGTAGGCCAGTTCATAGTATGAACGGATTCAGTTTCGCCAAGTTCATGCCACAATTCTTCTGTAATGTGTGGAACGAATGGAGCTAACAATAATACGAGATTATGTGTTAACTCATTAGCAAGATCAGCATTTACAGATTCAGCTTTATCCTTGTGTGCATACATGGCATTGACAAGTTCCATGATGGCACTGATTGCCGTATTAAAGTTGAAGTTATTATCTAAATCTTCTGTAACCTTTTTGATAACGCGGTGTAATTCACGGCGTAATGCCACTTCGTCTTTTGTAAGATCACCTGTATGATTTTCTTTTGCTGCTTGGTCGTACGCATCCACAATACGCCATACGCGACCTAAGAAACGATAGGAACCTTCAACACCTTGGTCACTCCAATCAAGATCGCGGTCAACTGGTGCTGCGAACAAGATGAATAAGCGCGCTGTATCAGCACCGTACTTATTGATAATTTCCTCTGGCGAAACAACATTGCCTTTAGATTTAGACATCTTGCTACCTTCTTTAAGTACCATACCTTGAGTCAAAAGACCACGGAATGGTTCGTTAGCTTCGATGAGACCTAAATCATGGATAACTTTCACAAAGAAACGAGAGTATAACAAATGCAAAATCGCATGTTCAATACCACCGATGTATTGGTCAACGTTCATCCAGTAATTAGCAATTTTAGAATCAAATGGTGCTTTGTCATTCAATGCGTCAGTGTAACGCAAGAAGTACCAAGAGGAGTCGATGAATGTATCCATTGTATCTGTTTCACGACGTGCAGGGCCACCACATTTAGGGCATGTAGCGTTCATGAAAGCTTCGGATGTTGCCAATGGGGATACAGCACCGGATTCAAATTTAACATCTTCAGGAAGACGTACAGGTAATTCTTCTTCTGGTACAAGTTGTTCACCACATTTATCGCAATATACAACAGGAATTGGCACGCCCCAGTAGCGTTGGCGAGAAATAAGCCAATCGCGAAGGCGGAAATTAGTTTTACCTTCACCGATACCGCGTTCGTGAAGTGCAGCCGTAATATTTTTACGAGCCTCTTCAGATGTTTGACCATCAAATTCGCCGGAATTAATCAACACACCATCTTCGTGGTCAGATTCTTCCCATGTATCGAAGTTGTAGCTTTCACCATTGTGAGAAACAACAGGTTTAATAGGCAAATCGTATTTATGAGCAAATTCCCAGTCCCGTTCATCATGAGCAGGAGAACCCATAACAGCGCCAGTACCATAATCTACGAGAACATAGTTAGCAATCCAAATAGGCACTTGTTCGCCAGACATAGGATTTACTGCATAAGAACCGGTAAACATACCTTCCTTAGG
>FLSB01006604.1_pt1 | contig 18701 bp, 23 predicted proteins | sample 1550551 | NCBI WGS metagenome assembly FLSB01 (sample SAMEA4031774, study PRJEB14383) | metagenome | biome: human; feature: oral; material: saliva | place: Philippines | collected 2014 | reverse complement strand
TCTTTCTGTACAAAGGCTTGTAATCGCCAAAAGGGGACGGACGAGAATCCTTGGTGCTCCAAATACCGACGGCAGATCATGGCTAGTGTGGGTGTTTGCACACGACCTAGTGAATAGGCTCCGCGTCGAGCGATGGACAATGCTCGACTGGCATTGATGCCGACTAACCAATCGGCTTCACTACGTGCTTTGCCTGCTAGATAAAGGGCATCATACGCGCTTCCGGCTTTGAGCTGGGCGAGTCCCTCTCGGATGGCTTTATCGGTGAGGGACGAAATCCAAAGTCGATGGAAGGGCTTTTGGCAACCTAGATAGCCATAGATATAGCGGAAGATGAGTTCTCCTTCTCGTCCGGCATCGGTGGCTACGATGATTTGGTCGCTTTTTTCAAAACAGGAACGGATGATTTTGAGTTGCTTGAGAGCGGTTGGGTCGTCTTCAAAGTCTTTGCCTTTGCGGATTTGGCGCACCATGAGCTGGAAGGGCTGTGGAACGATGGGGAGTTCCTCGGCTTTGTAAGCGCCATAGCCATATTGTTCGGGCATTGACAAGGTGATGAGATGACCAAATGCCCAAGTGACAAGGTAGCCTGCTCCTTCCAGGAAGCCATCTTCTCTACGATTTGCTCCAACTATACGCGCAATGTCATGCGCCACGGAGGGCTTTTCGGCAATGATACAAGTTATCATAGTGGATTCTATGTATTAGGTTATAGATTACATCTTGCGACCGCGCTTTGCTTTTTGTTCTTGCTTGGCTTGCTGCACTTCTGTGGGTTGGGTTTGTTGGGATTTGAGCGGTTCTTTGAGGTCTTTCGTGGCTTCGTTGGTCTTGCCGTGGTTGTTCACAGCAACCTGAGTTTTATTTTCCTCGGCTACGGCTTCAACCTTACTCTTGTCTTGTTTCTTGTCGGGATTCGCCTTCGGCAGACTTTTTCTCGCCACGGCAGAGTCTAAACTGCGCTGCGCTTGTTTACTCTGCTCGTTTGGCTTATCGAAAAAGTTCCACTTGTAAAAGCGTGGGCGGTTTTCCTCCTTGTCCATACGGACATAGGCATTGAAGCTCTTGCCTTCCTTGTCTACCATATTCTTGAGGTAGAGCGTGCTGCCTGCATTCAAGGCTTCGCGCTGCTTGTCGGAGAGCGTGAGTCCACAGAGCTTACGAGGCATTCCGCCTTGCTTTTGTCCTTGTTCTTGGTGTTGTGTCTTGCGTTCCTGCAAACTCTTCTTATCACCAAAGATAAATTCGATGCCTTTCTTTTCTGCATTGACTTGAAGCGTGGCATCAAAGGATTTGCCGTTCTTAGAAGTCATCCCTTCTACCTTCACAGCCTTACCTTCTATGAGGTCTTTGTATTGCTGGTCAGAGAGGTTTACACCTTTTATCTCCTTGGGAATAGACACTCTGTCGGCACGCAAAGCGATAACTTCATTGGTCTGTGGATCAATGGAAACATAGGCAGAGAAAGGCTCGCCACTCTTGGGCATTACTTCGATGGTTTTACCCAAATTTCCTGTTGCCAAAAGGGTTTCCTTTTCCTCATTTGAAAACTTGTGTCCCATATAGGGAAAGTCGAGTTGCGGTTCTTTTCTTAGGGAATGGACGGCTAGGGAGATTTTCCCTTCTTCGTCTGTTCGGAACGCAAGGCGTGCTTCGGTGTGGATGGTGGTTTCTCCTACGGGAATGGCAATCGGCAAAAGATTGGTTTTCTGCCAATTGAGCATTTTGTCGAGTTCGCCGTTCTGCTCGAGTTTTTCTTTAGAAAGTCCCAAGGTTTCAAGCATCTTCCAGTCTACTCGTTCGGGATTAATGGCTGTGGCGTTCTTCTGCTGAGGAAGGTAATCTTCGAAATCGAGCTGAATGTCTTTTATCTTCTGCTGATTGTCGGGATTTTGCTTGTTTTGCAACATTGTTTTGAGATTCGCCACGCCTTGTTCCACATTGTCAGCAAGCACCTTGTACAAGCCAAAACGTTTGGGTTCATTGAACTGTTTGAGGAAGTTCTCCATGAAGTTCTTCAAGAGTCCATCTCTACTGTTGAATTTGAGGAAGTCGCTTTGGTTGGCTTCTTCGGCAGGAGCTGTTTTGAGTTTCCCCTTGTCATCGATGTTTGAAACTACGGAAAGTTTACCTACTTCCGCCTCGTTTTTGACCTCTGTGCGGTCTTCCAAGACTAGCACATAGTCGTCCATGTGATTGTTGTCCATATTGATGCTATTGATTTGATATATAATATTCTAAATGGCAAAAATACAGACTATAGAGATGTACTTCTAAGGATGAGGATAAGGCAGGAAGAGGAAGGAAGAAGCAGGAGAATATGAAATTCTTAATGAAATATTTGCTTACTTGAACGTCAATCGTTATATTTGCACGTACGCACTATTTAGCTATACACTTATGAGACCATTATTAATAGTAATGGTTGAGAATGACTTCTGGATTGCGTATGGGTGTGAAACTAGTTGGGGAAGTGAAGGTGCAGTTTATATGTTTGATAAGCAAAAAAATATATTTGTATGGTTGATGATTCTTGAGAATGGAAATCCTTTTGATAAATTGTATTTCGAGGAAGATGCCCTAATAACGACAGATAGTACAGGACGTTTTGAGGAAGGTTGGATAATTCCGATAAATAAACCTTGGGAAATATCCTATTGGAGGAAAGTACTCCAAGATGTAGGGTTAGTTGATAAAAAGGGGAAAATTAAAGAGTTTCATTAAGATGGATCACTTAAAAGAAGAAATACTCTTGGCTATGGATAGTAGTACTATGAGCTATATGGAAAAATGTAGAATATTATTATCCGCCTTGAGTGATATAGAGGATTGGAGATGGTTACAGGAATTGTATCTGAAGTATGCTCTAGATCAGAATGATAGTATAGCTGGACTTTCTATTACATGTATTGGCCACATTGCTAGAATACATCAGAATATTGATTTGCCGCGTGTACATAAGGTCTTTCAATACATATCAGAAATACGCCCTAATTTAAAGGGAAGAATTAAGGATTCATTGGATGATATTTCTGCTTTTATAACAAGTTAGCGGGTATAATCTATCATGAGCAAGTGCATGGGCAGCATAGCGCACGACGCCGCCAGCTCATTGGCGACCCACAAGCCGAGTAAGAGCTTTGGTGACTTGTTTGAGGCCGCTGGAGGCTCTTCAAGCAGGTCTAGCTCGTGCCGTGCTACCGAAGACGCCTCCTATGCCGGCTGTGACGGATACGAAGCAGCCTTTGCTAATCCCGAAAATAACAAAACGGGAATACTCGATGATAATTTATCGAAAAAATCACATTAAAAACAATCAGTATGGGTAAGGATGTAAAAAGATATGGCAAAATCTATGAAATCTCACTCCCGAGTGGGAAATTTACTTATGTATGTAGGGTAAGGCAATACGAGTTTGGTATTTTTGATTATCTCTCGGAAAATGCAGCTAATATGGATGAGCTTCTTTCTGTTGGGTTTAAGACTTATAAATCCTGCATAGAAACAGCTATAAGAAAGAAGATTTGGAAACTGATAGGGCAAGTTGATTTGGAGAAAGAAAATATAATATATCCAGATTTAGCGATTTTCTTATCATACAATAAAGAACTTTTTATTAGACAATCAAGAGTTATGAGAAACGGAAATCCTTTGGTAGTTCCTCAAAAAGACTATATAGACTTACTAAAGCGAGGGTATATATCTGGTTTCTTTGATGATTACAAAATCTTTGAACTCTGGCTGTCTAGCAATATAGAAAATTATCCAGATAATCAAGATATATTTCCTTTACCATCTCGCTATTTATAGAGGGAATGACCTATCTCACTGATAAATGAAACGATTGATGGTGGCTTCTATCATTCATATGACCCCAACAATGTCAAAGATGGAAGAACTTTTATATCTAAAGATGACATTGAGTTAAAAATGAGTCAGGGAAAAACAGCAGAAGTTGATTCCAAAGGACATATAATAAATAATACTCACTAGAAATATGAACAGCAAAATTAAGCTTCGAGTTGATAAAATAATCGAACTGAAGCATCATATTGAGAATTGGGAAATTCAAACAAGCGAAGAGATCGAAAAGCTTCTTGTTGATTTTGAGAAACAGCCTAGGCAAGAAATGTCTTCTTATTATACGGAGCTTTTTAGAGATGTTCAATTTGCGGGTGTTTTGGTGCAAATAGCAAATAAGTATGCGGAAAACAGTAAAATCAATCGCTGTATAGTATCTGCTCTTGGAATGATGATGTGGAGGTATAAGCTTCCTGAGAGTGAGGAAATATATCGCCTTATGTTAGCGAATATTCAAAGAAAGGGAGTAGCTCTTTTTGTAGCATTTCATCTCCCTAAGATGAAAATGTTTGAGGAATTCCCGAATAAATGGGCCTATTTTATGAGTATACCTAAACTCTCTCCTAAAAAGACTTCTGCGGAATACTTTACTAACTTGGTCGAAGAATACATTTACTTTGTACCTATGATGTATAAGTCAGAATTGATTCAATACTTCAGTTTGAAATATAGTGAAACAAAAAGTGAATATCTAAAAGATAGATATAAAAAAATACTAACAACCCTGCAGGATTAGTACTTAATTGAGTAATTTTTGAGGAAAAACATCAACCCGATTGGAGCGAAATGTAGTAATTGAAAGCTTTTCTGTGAGCGAGCATATAGCTGGTATAGTAAATGGTTTTTCAAGCGACTTACTGACACATAGCCCGAGTAAGAGCTTTGTCAATCGCTGTGAAACAAGACTAAGGTTATTGCTCCTGTTTCTCGTGTGCTCCTTATTCAACTTTGTGTCTTTGAAAGCTCATCAAGGATTGATAGCAGGGACATACACGGCAGAGTTTGACTACGATGTCGTAGGTACGCTGGCGGCTGCTCGCTACAACGAGACAGATATCCTCTACAAGCTCCCCGACCGCATCGGAAACATCTACCCCGACCGCTTCACCAAGGAAGCTAGGTATGAGCGTGGTGGACGACGCAAGGAGGATAAGGAGTGGACTTATCACTTCGATGGCGAGGGATTCCTCACGGAGCGTATCTCCAAGAGCGAGAGTGTGGAGCGTTACGACTGGATACGCCGTAAGCGAATCATAGAGCCGCTCACATGGTCTTACACTTGGGACGGTGCAGGACAGCTCATAGGTGTTAAGAATAACGACAAGGTTAATCTACGCTTTGAGTATGATGCACTGGGGCGTAGAACGGCAAAGATTAACGCCTATGGGAAGGCGGAGCAGCATACCATTACACGCTTCTTGTGGGATGGCAATGTTCCTCTGCACGAGTGGGTGTATCCGCTCAGTGATCGTCCCGAGACTATAGATGATAGTGATGGCAGACGAAGCTACGCCAGCCCAGAGCCACAGACAGAACTCACGACTTGGATATTCGATGAGGGGACATTTGTACCCTCAGCAAAACTCGTGGGCGAGAGACGCTACTCCATCATTTCTGACTACCTCGGTACACCCATAGAGGCGTATGACGAGGAAGGGAAGCGTGTGTGGGCGAGAGAACTGGACATCTATGGGCGGACACGCTCAGAGGAGGGAGAAGTTGGTTTCATACCTTTCCTGTACCAAGGGCAGTACCTCGACACAGAGACGGGGCTCGCCTACAACCGCTTCCGCTACTACTCGCCCGAAACAGGAGCATACGTCAGTCAAGACCCTATTCGTCTCGAAGCGGGGCTGACAAACCTGTATTCATACGTTCACGATGTGAATGCGTGGATAGACCCCTGGGGGCTAGCTGGGACAGGTGGAGCTTATATGTTTGGGTTCGCAAGTGGGCATAAGTATATAGGGAAAGGTGAGATAGGCAGAATGAATAAATCGATAGGAGAACGGAGCCTTCGAGTGACGAAGATGAATATGGATTCCACTCTGATTGGGGCTGCTCATGTTAGCACAGGGGGGAATAATACCTTAGGAAAGATGGTCGAGTATAAAGCAATGTGTGATGCAGGTTTCGTTTCTGGTCGTGATGGGATTCCTGCGGAGTATCTTAATTCTTATTTAAGTGGGAAGTCTGCTTGGGTTGCTAATCCTGAGCTGCAGGTAGAAGCAACCAAGTTAGCTAAGCAGCTGCGAAATGACTATGAAGATGATGTGAGATTACGAGCTAATAACAAACACTAATGAAAGGGTACACTGTTAACTTAAACAACGACTCTGGCTTTAGGGGAATTACTATTATGTGTGATTCTATAGAGAAAGGGTTGGATTATGCTCAGGAGAATGAGATAGACTGTGTCTGTATAGCGTGTCATTTTAATGAGTACCGTAAGCAAAGAGTCAACTTTGATTTTCTGAAGGGAAGGGATTTTATAAGGGTTCTTCATTGGCTGGTCCCATTAGATCGAAGATCAAACACAGAAGGTATAAGAGCGCTACATAACCTGGAGGAATTGCGCTGGGTGGCAGGTAACAATGTGCCTATTGATTTATCATCTTTCCGCAGGCTTAAGAAACTCAACACTCACTATAGTAGCAAAATTATTGGCTGGGAATATCTTACCTCACTGCAGTCTTTAATGTTGAGTTCTGTTAATGAAGGTGGACTGTCTTTTCTAGGTAAATTAGAAAGTCTGGAAACCCTGCGGATTCTCAATGGAAAGCTAACCTCAATAGGAGGTCTTGACGGCTGTAGAAAGCTACATACCTTATTTATTCAAAATTGCCCAGCGCTATCTCTAACAAAAGGTGATATTTCTAAGTTAGAGGGACTTGAAAACCTAGTAATTGAAAGATGTAGACTTATTGATGCCCAGGGGTTGAGGGAGATTGATTTGAAAAATCTATTAATTATATAGATGTGGCTAATCTCCTATATGCGCTATATCTAACAAGCTGTCTCCTTGCTAATTTTGAGTATGGGGCTTGGTATAGCAATTATATACGAAACAATAATTTGCTCACCCCATTTCAATGGTTTTAATCGGGAGCAAAAGGACGGCTGTATGCAGCCTCCCATACAGAACATAAATGGCATTAGCATATGAAAAAGCGAACGAGAGCAGAGTACACAAAACGCATTGACAAAGTCTTCTCATACGTGAAGGGCTACACTCACGAGGCGGAGTATTTGGAGCGTTTAGCAAATCCATCTTTGGAGAAATGGAATTTTATCCAGTTAAATACTGTTGCCCACACGGAGTTTGACGTGTGTCAACTGCAATTTTGGCACAATCCTAGTCCTGAACTTTTCCAAAGAATGGTAGATGCTCTCCATATCCAGTACATTGCATATTGGTCTATGTGGAAAAAGGATGAAGAGCTGAGAGCAGAAAAGAAACTCACGTTATCATCGGAACTTACTACTTTGCCGGGTTTTCTGCTTGCTATGGCGATGTTTGCAGATGACATGCTTAGAGAAAGGATCGTAGACGTTACCACAGAGGCTTTGAACTATAAAACGCGCAACCAGTTTAAGCTACACGTTACCACCCTTCCCCTTGCGAAGTTTCTTTATCAAGATATTCTCACAAGGAAAGGCATCATCTGGGGGAAGAAGGAAGACGTACCCATAGCACCCTACGACAAGGTGCTAGCAAATGCTGCTACCTGCTCTGCAGAAGAGGTGGAGGATTTGCTAGACGACCTGATGACATATCACCTCAAGACTTATCATATTGATTCTTTCATAGCCAACCCTTTCGATCCCACATGGAGCTTATTCCCTGTGGAGGCATTTGCTCTCTACAGATATTGGCTCATCAAACGGAAACTTGACATTGCTAATCTACAATTCTCAGACGCCATGCTAGCACATTATGCTCCATACCTGCAGCAGGCAGAGTATAAGGTTTCTCCACATATTCAAAAGATTATCGATGGTCTGGAGTAGGACTATAACTCGATGGAAAACATCACTGAAGACCTATGAGAAAAGATAAAAGAAGTAGCAAAGTCATATCATCAACTAATGTAGCAATGGTAAATATCTTTAAGGAAAATGGGGTTCGCTTTCTTCCCAATGAGCAAAAGAAAGCATCTAAAGAAGTGGAAAATCTCTTATCAATAGAATTTGAAGGAAAGAATGCAGTTCTCTTATTCTATAAATCTTTTGATGGAGGAGTATTCCCGGATGGAGCATTTTTATATAGAGACTCCTTTTTTAATGTTGAAAAAAACGACTACAACATGCTGGATATTGGCTGTTTTTTCAGAGTTTCTGAGTTGGAGATTTTCTCTCGCCTTATCTCGTTAACAAAAAGTAGTAGAGATAAAGAAGCATGTTTACTTTCATTTGCGAACGATTCTAGTGGAAATATCTACTGTATAGAAGAAGGTAGTGGGAAAGTTTTTTATATCCACCACGAAGAGGAAGAGTATGTGACGGAAGTTGCCCCATCATTTCTTCTTTTTTGTGAAAACATCAAAGGTGAAATGAGGTAGCTATTTTAATATATAGCTGTAGTACCTTGACTGAGAGACGGGGCTCGCCTACAACCGCTTCCGCTACTACTCGCCCGAGACAGGTGCCTACATCAGCCAAGCCCCCATTCGTCTCGAAGCGGGGCTGACAAATCTATACGCATACGTTCACGATGTAAATGCCTGGGTGAATCCTTGGGGGTTGAAAAGTGATTATATTCAAATTCCTAGAATACTAGGCTATCAAAAACATCACATCATACCGGAATCAACAAAGCATCCTTTATTAGATAGGTTAGGCTTTGATGTTCACCAACATAAAAATATTATTCACTTGCCAACAAGTAGTTCTATTGATCCCACAAGAACAGTTCACACAGGGAGACATACCTCAAACTATGACAAGATGATATTAAGCAGGCTTGATGAAATTGAGGCTTTAGATGCAGATGATATCATAAAACAAATGCATGTAAATGATTTAATGGAGAATACAGGAGACGATTTAAGAAACAATAGAATTAGACTAAATAATCACTAAATTATGAATGGATACATTTTAACGACGATCCAAAATACGCATGGCTGGGTAGTTTATGAGAATGATATATCAACAGACTATCAAATTTTTTTTCAGGGAGATTTTATTGCCCCTCCCCCCACTCTTTTTTATCGCGTTTCAAAAAAAGCATATATGAAAAAGGTTGAAAAAGCCATACTCTTAGAGTCATCAGGACCAGAACTAGTAAGTAGACGCTTGAAAGAGGCCTTGGAAGCAACATCAAAAAGTATTCAATTTTTTGATGTTGAGCTATTTTGTGAAGGTGAAAAGATAGAAGGGTTCTATGCAGCGAATTTACTTTATAAGATTAATTGTGTTGATATAGAGCGCAGCGAATTTCGCCTAACAAATTTCAACCCGCAAGAGCCTGAATATATGTTTTACTACATGAGGCTAAAAGAAAATCTTTTTAAGGGGCTCGATATAGATATCGTTCGTTGTCGAGAAATGCATCGTTGTATTGTTGTGAATGAGAAAATTAAGAAAGCGTTATTTGACGCAGGCTTAAAGGGGTTGCAGTTTAGTGATAGTATAGACATAACTCCTCAAGAAAGGTCTATTTCGGAAAGAATATAAACCGTGGGGCTGTCTGGAAATTCTTGTGGGATGGCAATATCCCCTTACACGAATGGAATGGTCGTATTCGCTCAGTGATCGTCCCGAGACTATAGATGATAGTGATGGCAGACGAAGCTACGCCAGCCCAGAGCCACAGACAGAACTCACGACTTGGATATTCGATGAGGGGGCATTTGTGCCCTCAGCAAAACTCGTGGGCGAGAGACGCTACTCCATCATTTCTGACTACCTTGGTACTCCCATAGAGGCGTATGACGAGGAAGGACGGCGTGTTTGGGCCCGAGAGCTAGACATCTATGGGCGTGTGCGTATAGAGCAAGGCGAAGTGGAGCTAGCACCCTTCTTATATCAAGGGCAGTACCTCGACACAGAGACGGGGCTCACCTACAACCGCTTCCGCTACTACTCGCCCGAGATAGGAGCATACATCAGCCAAGACCCCATTCGCCTCGAAGCGGGGCTGACAAACGTTATACATGGACACCCAATAACAGAAGCCGAATATAAAAAACTCACTAAAGTACATTAGGACATGGAGGAAGTAATCAACATGTATAAGTTCTCTCTTATAAACTCATCTTCAGCACATCCATTCTTAGAGCCTTCCAAAGAATTTCAAATAGAGGATATTCTACAATTGAAAAATGGCAATATATTAATTGATGTGGGGTATTATAATTCTGTATTAACTATTTTCGTTGTATATGATTATAACTGGGAGTCTCCACTGATAAAACGAGAATACCAAAGCTGGGAAAATATGCTGAAGGATTTGACTACGATCTGTTTAGGCTTCTCTATGTAAGGGGGCTATTGTTGAAGCTCGAATTATATTCACATCCAGACAATCCGGTAAATCGAAGTTCTTTTAATGTAGACCGAGAGACCTACTGGAAAGAACGAGCAGAAGCTGAGATACAGAGAAGGCGTGCATCGAACATAGGATCTCAAACTGTTCATTAGAAAAATATTATGATATCATTAGAGAATATAAACAAAATGAAAAACAATGGGTGGTGGTATGATACACCCTCAGAAGAGTATGTCAGTGCTATCAAAGATTTAGGTATTGATCCTAATACTACAATAGGGCAATTTTACATTCATGCAGAGGATGGCCCCACATTCATCAGCAAAGGAATCGTTTTATACCACATCTGTTGGTTTTTACTATTCTCAACATATGAACTAGATATTCTTCGAACCTCTGATGGATTGGGATTATCCAAAGAATTCATTCCTCTTGATAGTTTTGAGGGCGAGGTCGGTTTTTTTTACAATAAAAAGACAGAAGAAGTCTTTCAGTTTTCATTGAATAGATCAACTGAAAATACCACACAATTAACTACTATTGCAAAATGGGATACATTTAATCTTTTCTTAGATTGGTATCTATAAAAAACTACTATTACTAACATATTCTATGGAAACTATGGGTAATATAGTATACTAATGGGCAAGTGCATAGGCGGTATTACGCATGACGTCTTTGGTTCTGTTGGGAGATTGCCTACGATTCTGCTCACCCTGATATGGATTTTACTAAGGGGCATGATAAACCGCATATTGGAGTTCAAACTCAAGGGAAGCGTTCTGATGGTGGAAGTAAGAGGTTTAATCTTACCTATGATGGTAACACCCACCCTCATAGATCCTCCAAGAAGGGTGAGGGTGTGATAGATGGACATTAACCATTTATGTAATTGCAAATGGATGAACAATATCAAGAGCTATTGAGATGTATAGAGAGCCTTGATGCAAGAGAGAGAATTCAGGAGCTCGGAGGTGATGTCTTGGATAGAATCAAAAATCGATTTGTACTAGGCAATCCTAGAGTTTGGTGGATATCTTTTCGTTTTCCCCCGAAGGAGCATCATTATGATGATGATTATCAATACAAACGGATATCTTGCTTCTTGAACAATGAAGACTTCTGCTATTTTATTGCTGAATTGGATGTCACATACATATTCAAGGCAAGGGTCGCAGATGTGGTATTCATTATTGGAGAATGCTCGTTTTTTGAGTACTATGTTGTTTCTATGGACTTGAAGAAGTTGATTTGTGAAACAGAGCATGGAGATTTTCTGGAAATAACGATTTGAGGTGGACTTCAAGCAGGGTTATGAGAGTCGAATGTGATACATTATCATTTAGATTGTCTTCCCAATGTTTCTCAGATTTTCTGCGTTTTTGTTTGTGGATCCGAGGAAATTATGTAAATTGGCGGAGTGAGATTACGTAAATCTCCACATTTAGAACTTTGAAGTTAAATAATAAAACTCGATAGGCTATGTATAAATATGGCGTAGGCGGGAACAAAGAAAGAGCAGGCTGGCGAAAGATCAACAAAAAAAGGAACCATTTATTGGGGAAAGATGTTCATAGTGTTATGAATATTGGAGATGTCGCTAGAGCAAGACACTTTGAATTTATAATTTTTCAACTTAACCTATTTATGTGGGGTACCTTATTTCAACCGTATGAACTTCGTTAGAATCTGCTTACTTTTTGCCTTCTTGTTCTCGGTTTGTAACTGTAACCAAAGAAGTATGTCTGAGAGAGTTAGACTTGTCAGTTATACTCCCCAAGAAATAAATCAATACTACGAACTATTGGGTGTCTCTCATTTTACGGTAACAGAAGATCATATTGAACACAGAATATGCGCTATGGAAGCCTTCACAATAGAGGAGAGACAAAAGCGAACAGAAATCGTAGCCGAATATACATGGGAGATTAATAAAGATAGTCTACTTACCGTATGGTATCATCGAAAAAATGACTCCTTATACTTTTTATGTCTAGATCGGTATTCAAAAAACGAAGTAAATTGAGCTTTTCTATATTTACTTTTCAATCATGCAGTTTATAAAGAGAATAAGAGCTTAGGGGGCATCATTGCTCGAAGCATTGGATACAGCGTAAATCTATACTGATGATGCAAGTGATAATGAAGTAATCAAAATAGGTTTTAGATTATATGATAGATATGGAGGAACTCCTTCTTTCTTAACCGCTCAAACTATCTTAGATGAAATCTATAAATCTTATCAGAACAACAAACTTGTAAATATCAAGAAATGCCCAAATCATTGACACCATTTTTGATTGTATTTGTTTCTTTGTTTTTTGGATGTGTAAGAAATAATATGCCGTCAGATCATCAAATGTTAGAGAATTTCAATCTCAATGAGTCTGAATTTGAGAGATTGAGAAACATTTCTGTTAAGTACGATAGATTTTATTATCTCCCCTATGATGAAACAGATAGTACAGCCTATATCATCTCATATAAAGACAAAAAGGAATTGGATTCTTTAATCAAGAAACTAGATATTATGAGTATACAGTATGATGGGATATCGGAAGTTTACTTGCTCTTTCATACATGGGGAATTTCTGTCAGCGGAGGGTACAAGGAATATATCTATGCTCCCAATCTTGAAGATAAGATAGAGAATTACAATAAAGAGGTTGCCTTAGATCCCACTACTGAAATGTATATCGTAGAAAGAATTACGGAGGAGGATTTGGATCAAGTTTCTCAAAGATATTCTGTAAGTATAGAGTTATATCGTCCTATAAAAAATGGTTGGTATATACATCTCAGTCGAGAGAATTGATTCTTGAGATATATGCTATTCTTTTATGAGGTAACTTAAAGATGGATTTGTTTTGATGCGCTCTATATCTAATTCTATCAATGAAAGAACCTCTTGTTTCACCCGCTTATAGTTGGCTTCGATGGTCTCTTTAAGATTGTCGGAGCCATCTTCGTTTGTGAACTCTGCAATGATGGGAATAGGCTGATAGGCTTTCATTTCGGCAGAAACTTTGGCGGAGTCTACAACTATCTCAGCGTGGAAGATTTTCTGCTCGATACGCTCGTCGAAGTTGTCGGAGACGGCTCCGACAAACATACCTTGGGTGAGGTTGGAGATTTTGGAAGCAGGGATAAGGCTATCGAGTTGTGTTGAGATGGAAGTGGACTTGTCGTTGCGGTTGATGGTCATGGACTGACGTTGCTGAAGGACTTTTCCGAAGCGTTCGGAGAGGGTCTTGGCTGTTTCACCTACGACTTGACCGCTAAAGACATTTCCCACGGTGTTTTGGATAACCTTACTTTCCTTGTCGCCATAGTCGCGAGTGAGTTGCGAGAAGTCTTGGAAGCCCAAACAAACTGCTACCTTGTTAGAGCGTGCCGTGGCAATGAGGTTATCCAATCCACGGAAGTAGATGGTCGGTAGCTCGTCTATGATGACCGAGGATTTGAGTTGCTTCTTCTTATTGATGAGTTTCACGATGCGCGAATTGTAGAGTCCAAGTGCTGCCGAGTAGATGTTCTGTCGGTCGGGATTATTGCCCACCACCAAGACCTTTGGCTCACGTGGGTTGTTGATGTCGAGTGAGAAATCATCTCCCGTCATCACCCAGTAGAGGGCGGGCGAAATCATACGTGAGAGCGGTATCTTTGCTGAAGCTATCTGCCCTTGTAGCTGGTCTTGTGCTCCACCCTCCCAAGCATCCATAAAGGGAGAGAGGTAGTTCGCCAATTCATCATAGGCGGTAAGGATGGGAAATATCTGCGCATAGGGGCGATTGAGGAACTCAATGGCATGTGGAAAGGTACAATACTTGCCGTCTTCGTAGATTTTGAGAAACCAAATGATGGCTGCTAGTAAGATAATAGGAGACTCCACAAAGAAATCTCCTTGTTTTTGAATCCACGAGCGGTTGAGATTGAGCATTATGGTGTAGGCACTTTCGTAGGCATCCGAGATGTCCGTCATAAAACTAGGATTGATGGGATTGCAGCGGTGACTCTTACGTGGGTCATCAAAGTTGATGACGAAGAATTGGGGTTTAACCTCATAAGCATCCAAATGATGGCGCAAATGATTGTAGGCAATCTCTGAGAGGTCGGGAAATTTGTAGTCGTAGATGTACATCGCAAAACCTTTTTCAATCTGTTGCTTGATGTAGTTGTTCACAATGGCATAAGACTTACCCGAACCCGGTGTGCCAAGTACCATTGAAGCACGGAAAGGATTGACGATATTGATCCATCCTTTGTTCCATTTCTTTTTGTAGTAAAAGCGTGTCGGCAAGTTTACCGAATACTCGTTTTGCATCAGCCGTGTTTCTTGCATAAAACTCTCGTTTTCCATGTTGAAAACGTCATCCATCAGGTTGTTCTTGAGCAAACGACTCATCCAGCCCCCAGCCATCAATAGGCAGATATAACCTAGGGACAACGAGAAGATGTAGAGTGACGCTGCACCTACTGAAGAGATGGGCAAAACAAGCAACCACCAATTGAGAAAGAAGAGGACAAAGCCTACGGCAAGGACTGAGTAAATCATTCCCCACGTTATCTTTTCTTCCTTGACGCCCTTTGTGCCTAGGCAAGAAAGCCCAAGGAAGACCATGCAAAAGAGCTTTGTCCACAGAATGGAGGAGAATAAGCCAATTGTACGCTGAAAATTGAGTAGGATTTTATCTATTATAGCCAGCGTGAAGTGCCACGTTTCAAATGCGCTATAGCAAAACCAATAGCAGTTGATAAGGAGAAAGAGTACGGATATGCCTCGCATAAAGTCCATAATCTTTCCCAATGCTCGTAAATCGTCTTCTTGTGCCATAGTGATATGTGTGTGTTTGAATGGTGTTTGAATACTATGATAATGCCTTTAGAACTAGTGCTTTCTCCTTGGCAAGCGAACCTTACTCTGTCTGCGCAGTTTGCGTTGCCAAGCCGCTTCTTTCCAATCATCATTCCCTGCCGGTGCTGCCAAAGTTTCTAAGGTGTCGTCCAAGAGTTCGTCAATGAGATTATCGCTTTCTGAGTTGTTGTGAGAAACGTGGGACTTTTCTGAAAAAACGTGGGAGATTTTTTGAGAAATGTCCCTTGTTTTTTCTCTTCCTTCAGCACTTTTCCAAAGACTGTTGGGATAACGTCTTTCATCCAAGAAAGGATTCTGTCTGGTGTCTTGCAGATATTGAGCAAAGACGTTGGCAGAATATCCCTTGCCCAAACGTGAACCATTGAGGGCTATCCCTTCTTTGTCGTCTATAAAGGTGATGCCATAGATGCGCCCTGTCTTATTTCTGCGAAGCACTACTCGCAAGCCTTGTTGAATAAGACTTTTCTTCAAATCGACTTCTGACGAGGGGGAAGTGCGCATTGCCATAAGTACGCGTTGCCTTACCTTGGATATATCTGTTTTTAGCGCAGACTTTGAGCGTTTGAAGTGGTTGGTAATAGCGGTATACCCTAATCCTCGACCTAGTTCAGACGCTGCGATGGGCATACTCTCTTTTCTGCCCTCATCATCTGTGAGGAGGTAGACCAGCCCATCATAGCGTTTGCCTCGAACTTCTGTTTTCACCTCTTCGACTGTGAGATGATAGTGTGTGAGTATGGCATTGAGTTCTCCCAAGGAAGCAAATTTGTAGTGTGCAAGTACGGCACGAAGCACTTTTTCTACCTTTGTCTTTCTGTTTTCTATGGGCTCATTGAGCGTTTCTTTTGTACTTGCTTTTTGAAGCACTTGCTCTTGGGTCGGCGTACTGGGTATCAGTCCATATTTTTGTTCCAGAGCATCTGTGATACGCTTGCTTCTTCGCTTTTCAAATCCATCATTGATTTTCTCTCCTTGTTCATTTACGCGCAAGGCAACGATGTGAATGTGTTCTCGCTCGATGTCGTGATGCTTAAACACGATGTAGGGTTGTGAGCCGTAGCCGAGTGCCTGCATATATTCCTCGGCTAAGGTGGCTAGCCTATCATCTGACAAGCGTTCATCGGGATGTGGATTGAGGGAACAATGGAAGACGATCTTCTTAGGTCGGCAATGCGTAGGGATAAGTGCCTGCATATCTCGCAGTACTTCTTCCATCTTAAATTCCCCTTCAGCCGATTGATAGAGCCCTTTGGATAGAATGACTTCGGCATCTCCTTTTTCCACTTTCTTAAAGTTGTAGCCTAGCGCACCACCGAGGTTTTCCGTGGTAGAAATTTTGGCAATCATCGTTTGCGGTAGTCCATGGTGAGGGCAATAACTTGGGATTGCAACGCAAGGATTTGCGTGGAATAGTGCGTCAATCTCTCTAGCATCACCTGTGCTGTCTTAACGGAATGATAGGTATTGAGCGCACGTACGGCTTGGTTATAGAGAATGCCAATCTTATGTAACTGTGCTGTGAATTCCGATAGCTTGCGGTTGTATTCCACGGCTGATTTATCTACGGAGATGACCTTAAATTCTTCACCCAACAAGCGAGCGCGCACAAAGTCGGACTTCGTTTTTGCTCCCGAACGCTGGAATAAATCAATGATTTTCTGCTGGTCTTTGGGATTAGGAAGGCGTACGTGCCAATTGTCCCACCGAGGTTTATCGGAGTTTAAGCCCTCAGTGGAGGGATTGCTTTGCTGTTTCATGTGTTTCTTCTTTACTGATGACTTTGGAGTTCAGCGTTTCCTCGCACCGAGGCAAGGAGTTTTTGTGAGACAAACCGCGGTTTGTGTTACAAAGACACACCTTGCCAGTAAAAAGAGTTGATGCTGAGGAAGCATCCAGCCCTTAGTGGGCTGTTTCCTTCGGTCGTGTTAGGGGTTGTATTTGTTCGTCTGCAAAGTTACAGCCTAAACTTAAATCATTCAATACAAAAGGATTATCCAATTCATCCCTATTTTTCCCTCTTTTCTCCTTTTCTTGTGAGTGGACTAAAAACTAAGTTCTTTTGCAGAGTCAAAAGGTCTGTATAGACTGAGCTAAAGACATACAAATGGACTGACTCATTGACTCATTGACTAACTGACCAATTGACTCATTGACTCATTGACCAACTGACCAATTGACCAATTGACTAACTGACTAACTGACCAATTGACTAACTGACTAACTGACCAATTGACTGATTGACCAACTGACCAATTGACCAACTGACCAATTGACTAATTGACCAATTGACTAATTGACCAATTGACCAATTGACTTAAGTCTATGAGTCTATACAAAGAAAAGTCTAAGCATTACGACTTATAAACATGATTCATTATGCAACAGAAAGTATCACGCCCTCTATTTTTAGGCTTCGCTTCTCAAAAAGGTGGAGTGGGAAAAAGCAGTTTAGCCGAAGTCTTGGCTGCGGTGCTGTATTATGAGCGTGGGATTCCTCTTGTTGTTATGGATTGTGACGCAACACAAGAGTCGTTCTATAAGTTACGAGAGCGCGAACGCGACCTTATCGAGTCGGATGCTAAGATACAAGCTGAGATGAAAGCCTATTTCACGCGCTTAGGGAAGCCTTCCTATACTATATTACGCGCCAAACCCGAAGATGCTCTCACGCTGGTACAACAATATCTCGACACACAAGGAAGAGGAGAACGACTAGTGATTTTTGATTTCCCAGGACATGCCAGCACAGAGAGTTTGTTGCGCTTTTCTGTGGAAATGGATTTCATCATCTCTCCCATCGAAGCCGACCCTCAGTCCTTAGCGTCTTCTTTTGCCTATGCTCGCACCATCCGTGATTTGGGATTAGGCTTTGAAGACGCACGCATTGAAGACTTCTTCTTTCTCTGGAATAAGGTAAATCGCAGTGCAAATCCCACGATTCAACAGGTTTTTACGGACTATGCCAAGCAAGAGGGCTTGAGTATGTTTAATACGTGCATCTATCATTCGGTGAAGATTGCACGAGAATTACAAGCTGCAGGGGGAATCAAAACTTGTTTCCGCAGTTCTTATCTTGCGCCTGCTCCGATGTATCGCGCTGCCCTTGGCATTGATGCGTGGGTGGATGAGGTGATGGAGAAGTTACACCTTATAAATCTAAAGTCTGATGAGTAGTCTGAAGGAACAACGCGATAAAATTTTCCAAGAGAAGCTCCAAGAATTGGGGGATATGGATACGAAGGTCCGCAATGAAGATGATGCACCTTTCTATGACAAGCCCGTAACTTCCCTTGCGCTTCCTCCAAAAGAGAATAAGGAGGAGGAAATCACGAGTGAGTCCACATCAACGATTTCATTTTCTCAATATGCAGACCTCTATTTGACCGTCAATAGTTCCAGAGGTGCGAAATCTGGATTTACCATTCGCACAGAGGTGTTGCAAACACTGCGGCACGTGCTGAGTGATTTGCG